>Ga0190361_1000845_pt1 | contig 11939 bp, 15 predicted proteins | sample 48721845_MG_FD_161273 | JGI IMG/M metagenome (GOLD analysis project Ga0190361, IMG submission 161273) | Hydrothermal vent microbial mat bacterial communities from Southern Trench, Guaymas Basin, Mexico - 4872-18-4-5_MG | ecosystem: Environmental > Aquatic > Marine > Hydrothermal vents >...
TGGGAACAACTTAAAGAAAGCGGCAACGTCGCCTAACAGAGCGTATCTGGCTCCGTGCTTTCAGCACTCCACACAAATCCCCCCTATGGGGGACTTCAGATACGCTCGAAACGTTAGGCGACATGCAAAAAAACAAAAGAAGCGATTGAGGAATTCAAAAAGGAGATCAAAAAGCTATAAGGTAACAGATTAAAACATATTATACTCTATGGCTCTTATGCGAGAGGTTGCGCTACAGAAGACTCTGACATAGATCTGTTCATCGTTCTTGAAGGGAAGGCGAAACCAGGGGAAGAAATTGACAGAATGATAGAGATAATAACGGAAATAAATTTGTGGATGAGATAATTCAACATCTGAAGGAAAAAAAGATATTATAACTGCACGTCGCCTAACAGCGCACATGTGACTCGCTAATGCTCGCCCAAATTTTGCCTTACGGCAAACTTCACATATCCCTAAAACGTTAGCCGACATTGACTATCGTATCGTAACGCCTAATGCATGTTCCTCTTGAATATAAGATAAGCAACGCCTAACATGCCTGCAATAGCTAACCCACCAGACATGCCTATGGTAGTGCCCAACAGGGCGCTTCCATGCTTCGTATACCTATTCTTGTGGCGGTAATTTAATGGTAATGCCTGTTTGGATGCCTCCAACTTCTCCTTCCCATGAAGGTCCTTCTCCAAACTCCTTAAAATTATCGTCAATAAAATCCAATCCGAAAGGAACTAAAAGCCATTTAAATGTCGCATAGTATTCACCCTCACACACTCACTTATCGCACCATGAATATCGCATTTAAAAACAGTTGCTTTTTTCTTTTCGTCAATTATTACCTCTGCACCAGCAGCATATTCCCCTCGTTCACCATATCTCGATAAATCTTCTTTGAGACAGTGGATTACCACGTTTTCAAACCCCTCCTTATCCTCCAAAATCTCAGAGAATTCGCTTTCTTCGAACCTGCTCAATAAAAGGTGGAATCCAAAAACTGAAAATGGCTGAGAGAGCAGTATGTGCAAATTCGGGTAATATGCATGATTTTATATTTTATTTTACCATTTAATATTGAGCAAATACCTTTCTTCCCAGAAAGACTGTTTTTGGTAATGAATTACTGATTTTAACTCTTGCTTAGACGCCTTTTCGCTCATTTATCTTCTTTCCACACTTATGACTAAATCTCACGAACCTTTGGACATAGCGATTGAAACACCTGCTTCACCTGCTTCGCAGTCTCTTCTATCAGCCCTTCGTTATTTATCACCACATCGGCGAATCTCAACTTCTCACGCAGTGGCATTTGCAGTCCAATCAACCTTCTCGCCTCCCCCTCATCCACTCCCTCACGTTCCATCACCCTCCTTATCTGCTCCGCTTCACTCACATAGACTACTATCACAGTATCAAATTCAGCCTGCAGCCCCGTCTCTATCAACAACGGCACGTCAACGACGATGAGCGCGTCAGGCTCTATCCTCTTTATCGCCTCTATCCTCGCCCTGCACATCGCCATCACTTCCGGGTGTATTATCGCTTCTAAAACCTCACGCTTTCCTTTATCCCCTATTATAATATCACGCAACCTCTTCCGGTCTATCTCCAGATCCCTCCTGACTATCCCATTACCAAAGTAGTTAACAATCTGCCACCACGCCTTCGAGCATGGTCTCACCGCTTCCCTGCTCAATTTGTCACAGTCAATACCGAAAGCGCCAAGTTCCATGAATAACTTGAGCACAAGGCTCTTACCACTTGCTATCCCACCTGTTATACCAGCAACAAGCGTCAAGTCATTTCACCACCCTCAACACAACGAACGAGCCCTTACCATAACCCTGCCTCACTTCCTCCACCTTATCCTCCTTATCCTCTTCTAACTGCGTATGGAAACGGAATATAGTCTGCATACTTTTGATTTCCTTATTGAAGCCCGCATCCTTTAAGAGCGTAATCACCTCACGCGTATTATAAAATCTCGCAACACGATAGAAAAGGCTATCTGACTTCTTATGGCTGTATATCTCTCCAAGAGGACTGTCACGGTCTATAAAAGCAATGATGAAGCAACCATAAGGCTTGAGCACGCGATAGACCTCTCTGAATGCCTTCTCTGTATCATCGAGAAAACAGATGGTGGTAACCATAAGCACAAGCTTGAAATACGAATCCCTGAACGGGAGTGCCTCTGCAATACCGCCAATTACTTCAATACCACGAGCTTTTGCCAGCAGTCTCATCCCAGGTGCGGGCTCTATACCGAGTGTGATACCTAAGGGAGCAGCAAAACGACCGCTACCCACTCCTATCTCTATGCTTCTACTGCTACTTCTATTTTTACTTTTGACTTTGCTCTCTTGCCTTTTCGTGGGTAACAGAGCTCTTATTGCACGAAGTTCGGCTTCATATATAGACCTGTGCTCATCGAACCACTCATCATATTCTTTACCATACCGCTCAAAAGGCTCTATCCTTAACCGCTTATTCGCCATTACTCCACTGTACCCGCACCTATGAGGTGCCATCTTGCACTTATCTTTCGCGCAATTGCCACACGAGCACCTGTTTTTGCACATATAGGGCGGCTCAGTTCCACTTTCAGGATATCTTTCGTCACCTTCTTCACTTCTCCCATTGTTATTGCCGTACCAACGCTGAGCATTAAGCTCTCACCTACCCTTATCGCCGTTGTCTCTACTTCCTTTGCCACGCCAACAACGCGTTCTAGCAAATGGAATCGAAGAACGAGCTCATCGCGAGTGGGAGGTAAAGTACCCTTTAAACCCACACACTGACCGGCAAGTGAGTCCTCTATCGTCATGCTCGGGTCTAATTTCGTACCCACTCCGATCAGTCCTCCGGGTGTTACCTCTTCCACCAGCTCACCGCCCGCCATTATAGACGTTATCTCTGTCTCAATTGGTACCCACCTCTCTCTTCCACCCGAAGTTACCATCCGACCAGGGCGAATCTCAAGCTTATCTCCGACCCGCAACTTACCCTGAATCAGCGAACCCCCTATCACACCACCTTTTATATCCTCTATCGGCGTTCCCGGCTTGTTTACATCAAATGAGCGAGCGATATACATAAGCGGGGGCTCGTTAGAGGGGCGAGAGGGTGTTGGTATCGTTTCTTCTATGCTCTGTATCAGAACATCCAGATTTACCGATTGCTGTGCAGAGATGGGAATAATAGGTGCTCCCTCCGCAATTGTACCCTTGATAAACTCTTTTATCTGTAAATAGTGATCTATCGCTCCCTTTCGTGAGACGAGGTCAATTTTATTCTGCACGATTACCACCTTCTCTATGCCGACAATACTGAGAGCCATCAGGTGTTCCTTCGTCTGCGGCTGAGGGCAGGGCTCAGTAGCTGCTATGAGCAGAACCGCACCATCCATAATCGCTGCGCCACTCAGCATCGTTGCCATCAGGGCTTCATGGCCCGGAGAATCAACAAAGGAGATAGTTCTTAGCTCCTCCGTCTTCGAACCACAGTGTTTACAGACCTCTTCCACTGTGTAACATTCTGGCTCCTTACAGACCGGGCATCGCCTGAAGGTCGCATCCGCATAACCAAGCCTTATGGATATCCCGCGCCTTATCTCTTCACTGTGCCTGTCCGTCCATTCCCCTGAAAGCGCATTCACTAAGGTCGTCTTTCCATGGTCAACATGCCCTACCATTCCTATGTTCACAGATGGTTTCCTCGTCGTCTTACTTACCCCCTATTCATATTCATTACTTTTTTATCTTTGTACTCACTTCTCTTTTAAAATAGAGTAATAAAAAATTATTAGTTCTGCTTTGTTTGTGAGGGGAGATGGAATTCGAGTTAGGAACACGGGAGCGAGAAATTCAGAGCTTCACCTGTGAGTTCGCTGCCACAGAGGTGTTGCCACGTGCAGCAGAGATAGACCGGAAGGGGAAATTCCCTATGGATATCGTGAAACGAATGGGAAAGCACAAACTCTTTGGCATTCCATTTCCTGTAGAGTATGGTGGTCTGGGTGATAACCTGATGTGCTATGTATTGATGGTGGAAGAGCTTTCAAAGGTGAGTGCAAGTATCGGATTCCTCAGTTCCGCTGCCCTTATCTCCCTGTTTCCCATCTATTTCGCCGGTTCTGAAGAGCAGAGGCATCGGTACATGAAGCCTTTATGTGGTGGTGAGAAATTGGGCGCTTTTGCACTCACTGAGCCTGCTGCAGGCTCTGACCCACTCTCCATGGAGACAACTGCGGTGCGGGAAGGCGATGAATACATATTAAGTGGCAGAAAGACATTTATCACAAACGCAGCAGTCGCCGATATCTATGTGGTCTTTGCATACACGGATAAGAGCAAGAGGAGGAGAGGAATAAGTGCATTTATCGTGGAGAAGGGCACAGAAGGTTTCTCATTCTCCAAACTCGTGGAGATGACGGGTATGAGGGGCTGCGTGGTTGGTGGGCTTGAATTCCATGATTGCCGCGTTCCCACTGCTAATATGCTCGGCAATGAAGGTGACGGGTTCAGAATTGCAATGGCTACCCTGGACAGGGATAGAATAGCCATGGGCAGCATCGGCGTCGGTATTGCCCGAGCTTGTATTGAAGCTTCTAAACGGTATGCGAGAGAACGCAAGCAGTTTGAGCAGCCAATAGCAAATTTCCAGGCTGTTCAATTCATGATTGCCGATATGGCAATGAGAGCAGAGGCGGCGAGGTTGCTTACCTATAAAGCGGCCTATCTCGCTGATAAAGGCGAGCGCATAACAACAAAAGAAGCATCAATGGCTAAGCTCTTTGCATCTGAAACTGCTTTCCAGGCAGCAACGAACGCCGTACAGATACATGGTGGACTCGGCTGCACGAGGGGGAGTTTAGTGGAGAGGTTATTTCGGGATGCAAGAATACTCAGTATCGCTGTTGGAACCTCGGAGATACAGAGAATAGTAATAGCACGTGAGGAGTTACGGTAAGGGTAGGTAATAAGTAATAAGTTAAGAAATATGAAATACGGAATATGGAACGCGTGAAATTGGAAGTACCGGAGCATAAAAGCACTATATCGGTGGAGGAGGCGATAGCGGGGCGTAAGTCACGAAGGGCGTTCAAACATGGTGTGATAAAGAATAGAGAACTCGCGCTTCTCGTATGGGCTGCGTTAAAAGCGCCTTCCGCTGGTGCTACATATCCTCTGGAGCTCTACCTTGTGATAGGAGTAGGAGCTGTGGAGCATATAGAGCCGGGAGTATATCACGTAGAGAATGGCTATCTGGAGCCGCATAAGGGCGGTGACCTGCGAGTAGAGTTAGCAACCGCTTGCTTACGACAGATGTTCATCGCTGATGCTTCATTCTCTATCGTCATCACTGCGGAATACGAACGTACGACCCGCAGGTATGGCGAGCGGGGGATAAGATATGTGCATATAGAGGCTGGGCATGTATCGCAGAATATATATCTGGAATGTGAGGCTCTGGGTCTGGCTACCGTGGCAATAGGCGCATTTGATGATGACGAAGTTGCAAAGGTTCTGAATCTCCCTGAGGTACATAAACCCTTATACGTGATGCCGATCGGGGTGAAGAAGTAGTCAAGGTATGTGAGTGGTGAGTGTCGGGGGGTAAAAAAGAAAACGGTAAAACGAATTTTTAGATGCCACCTTTTATTGGCAATGTTAGTAGAAAAGTGCAGGGGCACACAGAACTCACGATTTTTACCACTGACGACTGGGACGCATACAAGAACGCACTGGTCGAGGTCTACGGCGTTGAAGAACAGCCAGAATACAAAGGACGGGGAAGACTACCCAATCCAAAGAAAGTGCCACCGCCAGACCTGAAATCAACAGCTCACTGCTAAACCGAGGGGAGACATACAGATTTAGCTGCGATTCCTGATTCCTTTTAGTTCCGTATCAGGTCAGGGTTTTTTCATGGATGTATAGCTACCCTTCTTTTATAACTCCTCATACAGGCTATCCCCTCTTGCATCTATGCCCACCACCAGAGGACCGAACTCATCCACGTGCATATGCCAGACCGCTTCAGCCATCCCGAGGTCTGTCCAGTATACAGATATAATGTTCTTTATACGGGTAGCGGCTAAGACTGCCGCGCCACCGGTCATTGCGAGATATACGCATCCATGTGCGCACATAGCGTCCCGTGTGGCGGTTCCCATACCCCCTTTTCCTATGATAGCACGTATTTGAAGCGCCTCTATCAGTTCTGGCGTAGCAGTCTCCATTCTTGCACTGGTTGTGGGTCCCGCGGCTATGACCTCGTGATTGCGCACTAACGGACCGCAGTGATATATCACCGCACCTCGCTCTATTGGTATTGGTATAGCCTTGCCCGCTCGCCGGTAGTCCAGTATCCGCTGGTGTGCTCTATCTCTCATCGTGTATAATTCGCCACTGAGATATACAATATCTCGCAGCTCCAATTCCTTTATCGCTGTCTCATCCAGAGGTGTGTGTAGCTTCCTCTTCATTTATTCGCTATCCCTTAGAAGTGATTCCATGATAGTGAATAATGATGTGATAAAATAGAATGGATATGAATACATTCTACTTCATTTTATTTTAACTTCTTATAAGACATAATGGGGAAAAAGATGTGGAGATGCTTGAGCGATACTTGAGTAAAGTGGTGGACGGGGAGGACCTGAGTGCAGAAGAGGCGGAAATGGCGATGCGGGCTATAATGGAGGGTAAGCCAGATAGAATTCAGACCGCGGCATTCCTTACCGCAATGAGGATGAAGGGCGAGACCGAAGTGGAGATAGCGGCATTCGCCACTGTTATGCGGAGTATGGCACTGCATATAAATCCGAGAGTGGAGAAGAAGGTTGATGTATGTGGTACTGGTGGTGATACAGTAAAGACTTTTAATATATCAACTACCGCGGCATTCCTTACTGCTTGCATGGTACCGGTAGCGAAGCATGGTAACAGGTCAGTGACGTCAAAATGTGGTAGTGCGGATGTTTTAGAGGAATTGGGGGTGAATCTGGCGTTACCACCGCGAAAGATAGAGGAATGTATAGAGAAGATAGGCATTGGATTCATGTTCGCGCCCGTGCACCATCAGGCGATGAAGAATGTGGTGGAAGTGAGGCAGAAGCTTGGGTTGAGAACGGTATTCAATATTCTGGGTCCGTTAACGAATCCCGCAAAAGCCACGCATCAGCTTATAGGGGTTTATGATGCAGCTATGACGGAGAAGATAGCGAAGGTACTTCGCATCCTCGGGCTAAGGAAGGCACTTGTCGTACATGGCGAGCCAGGCGTGGATGAGGTCTCCATCTCCGGAAAGACAAAGGTATCACAATTAGAAGATGGTGAGATAGATACGTACTACATAAGACCCGATGATTTCGGGTTGCGAGTTGCATCACCGAAAGAGATTGCCGGCGGTACTCGTGAGGTGAGTGCGAAGATACTGCGAGATGTCTTGGGCGGTAGAGAAGAGGGTGCGAAGCGGGACGTCGTTCTATTAAATGCAGCATCAGCGATATTCGCAGCAGGGGAGTCAGAGACTTTAACCGACGCCTTTGAGATAGCCAGAGAGATACTGGAATCAGGCAAAGCGGAAGCGAAACTCAATGAGTTCCTTGATTTCACAACACAGGCACAGGGGGATGATATAAGTGGATGATATAGATAGGAAGATATTGAGAGAGCTTCAACACGATTCCCGCATGTCCTTCACGAGGATAGCGCAGAAGATAGGGGTGAGCACCGCAACGGTGAGTGAACGAGTGAAGAGGTTAATGAAGAGCGGCATTATATGCGGCTACACAACGATTCTTAACACCTCGGAGATGGGTATGGTCACATTAATAGCGAAGATAAAGACCAGGCAGGGGTATGGTGTAGAAGATGTAGGGAATGAGATAGCGGCAATGGCAGAGAGTTGCTGTGTTCATCACGTTACGGGCGAATTTGACCTGGTTGTAATCGCGAAATGCACAGGTTATGATAAATGTGGAGATATTATAGAGGAGATAAAGAAGATCGAGGGAGTAGAGAGCGTGGATGCGGAACTGGTGTTGAAGACACTTAAAGAAGAACTCAAAGTCGAGATGTAGAGCGAGAAAGTAGAAGATTGCTCTCCTAACAGTAACAGTAACAGAACTTTTGCTGACGTGGATGATGAAAGTAGTATTAGGAGGTACCTTTGATCCATTGCATGATGGACATAAGCGATTACTGAGGAAGGCGTATGAGTTGAGTGGTGATGGAAAGGGGGAGATAGTGATAGGTATAACCTCAGACCGGATGGCAGAAGCGACTAAGACACGGCTGGTTCTTCCATATAAAGTAAGAGCTGCGAATATAGCTCAGTACATGTACCTGGAATATCAGGTGAGAATACGAACAGTGGAATTAGATAACAGATACGGCATGACTCTGGATGAGGATATTGATTATATAGTGATATCCCCGGAGACATATGATGTGGCACTGGAGATAAACGAACTGAGGAAAGAGCGAGGTAAGGAGCCGATAAAGATAGTAAAGGTGGAGCATGCAAAGGCAGCAGATGGAAAGCCAATTGCATCGAGGAGGATAAAAGCGGGCGAGATAGATAAACATGGGCACCTGTTGTGAGTACGAAAGAAGAAATGCTTGATAAACTCTTCAATCCCAGGACTGTTGCGGTGGTTGGCGCGACGCCAAAAGAAGGGAAGGTGGGGAATACCATCCTCAAGAATTTACTCGCATCCGGGACCGGGCTGTTGAGCATATACGCGGTGAATCCCAGGTACGACAGAATCCAAGGTTTGAAGTGTTATCCGTCATTGAGCGAGATACAGGGTGATATTGACCTTGCTGTCATTGCGATACCAGCAGAAGGGGTGCCCAACGTGCTGGAGCAATGTGCTGAGCGCGGTGTAGAGAATGTGGTTGTAATCTCAGCGGGTTTTAAAGAGGTGGGACGTGAAGGCGCAGTGCTCGAATCTGAGCTCGTCAAGATCGCTAAGGAGCATAAATTGAACATCGTCGGTCCCAATTGTCTGGGTATAATAAATACGCATGCGAATCTAAATGCGACATTTGGTAAGACTGTACCAGATAAAGGTAGTATCGCGTTTCTCAGTCAATCAGGTGCGTTTGCACTCGCGGTTATTGATTGGGCGAAAGTAGAAAAGGTCGGTTTCAGCAAGATCGTGTCATTGGGTAACAAAGCGGTGCTTGACGAGTGCCACTTCTTAGAATACCTGGATAAGGACCCGGACACAGCGGTGGTAGCGATGTATCTCGAGGATGTGAGCGAAGGTAGCCGATTTATGAGGGTGGTGAGGAAGGTCTCGAGAACAAAACCGGTGGTAGTGATGAAGAGTGGTATGACAGAGGCGGGAGCAAAAGCCGCTTCCAGTCACACAGGTAGCATAGCGGGCAGTGTGGAGGCATACAGGGCTGCCTTTGCGCAAGCTGGCATTGTTGAAGCGACATCAATCCAGGAATTGTTCGATTTCTCTCTCACACTATCGCGAATTCAACGTATAAAGGGAGGGATAGCAATAGTGACAAATTCCGGTGGACCGGGCGTCATGGCTGCGGATGCAATTGAGGAATCAGGGCTCGAACTTACCGCTTTTGAGCGCGAGACGATGGAAAAACTTCACCCACTTCAGCTCGCCAATTCTTATAACCCCATTGATGTACGTGGCGATGCAACAACTGACAAATTTGGTACCGCACTGAGCATAGTTGCTGAAGATGGGTATGTAGGTGCGATAATTGCTATTCTCTCTCCCACTGCACCGATAGAATTTGATAAAGCGGGTAATTATGTCATGGCGATAAATGCAAAAAAGCCGGTCATCCCGGTATTCATGGGTGGCGAGACGGTGATGAGCGCAGTTGAAGAGCTTAAGAAGCATGGTATTGCGAATTATTTCGATCCTGTAAGGGCGGTGAAGAGTCTCAAGGCTGTAAAGGACTACGAAGAGAGGCAGAAACGAGTATTTGAACCTCCTCCTCATTTCAATGTTGATACAGGGCAGATCAGAGAGCAGCTACGGCATAAGCTGGGGTTTGAGTTACTGAAAGCGTATGGTATTCCAATACCAGCTTATGGTAAAGCAGAGACTGCGGATGAGGCGCTTGATATCGCTGATAAGATCGGCTATCCGGTGGCTATGAAGATTCTCTCACCTGATATAATTCATAAAACGGATGTGGGGTGTGTGAAGCTTAATGTGAATAGGGAAGCGGTAAAGGAGAGCTTCTTCGAGATTATGCGCAGAGGTGAGAAACTCACAACTGCGAGACGAATAGAAGGTGTTCTCGTGCAGCAGATGGTTGCTGGCGGTAAGGAGGTGATAATAGGTATGAAGCGGGACAGGCACTTTGGTCCACTGCTTATGTTTGGATTGGGAGGGATTTATGTGGAGGTCTTCAGGGATGTCTCATTCCGGATTGCACCATTGAGTATGAGTGATGCGAAGGAGATGATAAAGAATGTCAGGGCTTATCGGATATTACATGGCGTAAGAGGCGAACCCATGTCTGATATAGATTCACTCGTCAATGTCCTGCTCAGGTTCTCGCAGTTATGTGTGGAGTTTCCCGATATACTGGAAGCGGATTTAAATCCAATCAAGGTATTTGAGTATGGTAAAGGCTGCTATGTGGTCGATTTTAAGATGATAAGTACCAATTCTGTCTTTTAACTTAACCGAGGGAGAGTATACAGGGAGTTTCCGAAATTCTCGAAAAAGAAGCTTTATGTGTTATGAAGTGCCCAATGTGGACGTAAAGGATTTACAGTCATTAATGCGTTGAAAGTTTTTAACACCCTCCACCAACCATTCACAAAAGGCTATCATATCACTCTCCAATCTATCAAAAGAGAAGCTATAACGATGCTGAAGCTCGTGATACTCGCAATGTGCTTTGAAGGTGATATGGCCTTCGTAATAAGCGAATTAAAGGCTAAAGTATCGTTAAGGGAGTTTACAGGCTTCTAAGCAGGTTTACAGTCGATCAGTTTGTAGATATGGCGTTGAGAACCGTAAACGCCGTTCGTGAAAAGCGAAAGAGCGGAAAAGCGATAATAATTGGAGATAAACTTGTTTTAGCCATAGAATACCACTCTTTAAAACCGTTGGCTTTTAGATTTACTCTGTCTTCTGTGACAAAAATCACTTCTCTTGGTGTCGTTTTAATTGGCATTGCCATTTCTTTTCTTTGGGTTTCAGGGATAAAGGAAGCCTACAAAGGCTTGTTGAATGGTGACATTTTGGTGGGGGTTAAAGCCTGTACATGCTCGTGGGCATGATTTTCATCGTTATTTTGTTTATGCGAACAGGTTGGAAGCTAACAAGAGTCTAAGGTGCCTCTCTCGTTCTTCTGGGTACTATGCGTTGGGTTATGGATTTCTGTTAATGTGTTAATGTATAATGTTATACAGGAGCATCTGCTTCTCCCAAAGCTGGCTGTATAAATGCTAAATATCCAAAGGGATATCATCTTCCATCTCCTTGCAATGAGGTGTGCGTGCTGAGGTGAGGGTATGAGGAAACCTGCATCCTGCATCACACCCTCCCCACTGGCATTATATACAGTGGCTGCTCCTCTTCCGGCATATTTATTATCCTTTTTACTTCACCGTCAGAAAAAGCGCCTACAACTACTGTTCCTAAATTCAAGGATACTGCTTGCAGATAAACGTTCTGAACGGCATGTCCGACTTCCATGTGCACATATCTTACTCCCCTCAGGTAGCTCGCTCCTGTTCGTTCATCTCTGACTGGCGTTTATATCTCTCTGTTGTTCGCTCATAAACCGCAGAGAATACTATGACACCGTAACTCCGCAAGTTAACCCATAGGTAGAACCTCAGGGAACAATGAACACATCCGTCTTGCTCTCTTCGGGATCTTAGCGAAGTACTCTCTTCCACTCTTTTCAACAATTTTTGTGACCTTT
>Ga0190361_1000846_pt1 | contig 11938 bp, 9 predicted proteins | sample 48721845_MG_FD_161273 | JGI IMG/M metagenome (GOLD analysis project Ga0190361, IMG submission 161273) | Hydrothermal vent microbial mat bacterial communities from Southern Trench, Guaymas Basin, Mexico - 4872-18-4-5_MG | ecosystem: Environmental > Aquatic > Marine > Hydrothermal vents > Microbial...
TCATACAAGGCTCTGTTGGCCTTGTTTTTAGAAGAATATCTCTCCCTTTAGACAAAATCTTCAATAATTTATCTTTTCTCGCACCCTTATTTCTTTGAGCTAACAATAAGATTGCTTCAGCTGCGGCTTTTGCCACAGCTTCTGCACCCTGGATCTTAATCGTTTTAATGTCATTCACTATTCTCTCAAAAGACATCTTATCTTTTACGTCTAATCTTCCTCTTAAGTTTTATCTCTTCAGCTAAAATTTTATTAACCATTTTCTCAATATGTTTTTCCATTCTAGCAACCCTTCTTTCCATCACCACAAGAATTCTTAAAGAGTATACTATCGCAGCTAAAGTACCTAAAATAACAAGCAGGGTAAATTGCACAATATCCAAAGCCATTTTATCACCTCTTTTAAATAAAAGAAAAGAATATTTATATATAAGATTTTTCGTTTTTTATGTCTTGTTTACTTTGCTTGTAATCAATCGTTTTAAACCATCCGCAAAAAATTCACTTGTGATCCAGACCCCTGTATCATAACTTGGATGCGCATCATCTCCAACTAAACCAAAAATAACTTCTTTGCCATCAATAATGATTAATCTGTTATTAATACTCGTATTTGAAAATTTAGCAAAGTCTGATAATTCTTTTATTAGGTCTTTTATTTTTTTTGTGAATGGTACATATATTTTAACATCAACGCCTTTCTTCTTCAACTTCTTCAAAACTTTCTTTAAAAATTGTGTTTTCCTCACTAGTCCTTGTTCAGTTGTTAGAATGATAACCTCCCTTTCAGCATTTTTTAATCTGTTTTCAATATGATTATAGAAATTTTTTCTTCCTTTAACACACCCTGTAAGCTCGACCGGATCTATTGTAGAAATAGTTTGATCGTGTAATTTATTCAATTCTTTTAAAACATCACCCAACTTATCTGATTCAAGCTGGGCAACCTTTCTTTCCGCATCTTCTATCAATCTTTTTTTTACTCTTTCTATGACCTCGTAAGGTGGTAGTGCAATAAATTTAATTGGTTTACCGATCTTCATAAGAATAAATCCTTTCTTTTCTAAACTTTCAAGAACATCATAGGTTCTACTTCTCGGAACCCCTGCTATTTCACTGAGCTCGCCAGCAGTACTTATACCCCTACTAAGCAAAGCAGTCCAGAGTTTAGCCTCATAACTATTCAAACCAAATTCCCTTAGCCTATTTATAAATTCCTTTGATACAATCATAAACACCACCTTAGATTTTAATTTATATTTAACAGAAAACCTCTTTTTCTTTTAAAGAAAGAAACCAATATTTAAATTTTTCGTTTTTGTCATAACATAGTAATGAAAATAAATCTACAAATTTTTATCCCTGTTACCCTATGATTTCTCATGGAATTGGGTTTTATTTTCTTTTTTTATGTCTTATTTTTTAATTTTCAATATAGAAAAAAATATAATAAAACAAAAATCATAAAAAACACATTTTCCACATGAAATATTTTATTATCAACTTTACAACATATATATCTTATCTTAAAAAAACTTATAACCTTCACTTCTTTTAGAATTTCCACAAGAAAAAAGGGTGTGGTGGTTCAAAAATGGAAGAAAACAATCTTGTAGACTTTTTCACAGCATATTTAGAAAAAGAACCTCTTTTCAAAAACAAATCAGTCCTTCAAAGCAATTTCACACCAGAAACAATACCACATAGAGAAGAACAAATTAAAACAATAGCAAATATCCTTGCACCAGCACTAAAACTAGAAAAACCATCTAATCTTTTCATTTACGGAAAGACAGGGACAGGAAAAACAGTAACTATAAAATTCGTCGCTAAAAACATAGAAAGAATAGCAAAACAAAGAAACATACCACTAAAGATAATATATCTTAACTGTAAACTTAAAAAAATTGCAGACACAGAATACAGACTCGCAGCTCGAATAATTAGAGAATTCGGCCATGAGATCCCAGCAACAGGTTTACCTACAGATGAAGTTTACAAAACATTATTTGAATTGATTGACGAGAAAAAACAACTTGTTTTACTAATCCTCGATGAAATAGACCAACTTGTTAAAAAATCAGGCGATGAAGTCTTATACAACCTTACAAGAGTAAATGCAGAACTAAAAAACAGTCAAATCTCAATTATAGGCATATCAAACGATCTTATTTTCATAGACCACATTGATCCAAGAGTAAAATCAAGCCTCTCTGAAGAAGAAATAGTGTTTCCACCATACAATGCAATACAGCTCCAAAGCATACTTTTACAGAGGGCAGAAAAAGCCTTTAAACCAAATGTTTTAGAAGAAGGTGTTATTGAAAAATGCGCAGCTTACGCAGCGCGTGAGCATGGCGACGCGAGACGCGCTCTTGAATTGCTTCGCGTCGCAGGAGAAATTGCAGAAAGACAAAATGACTCAAAAATCAAAATAGAACACATCGACCAGGCAGAGGAAAAAATAGAAAAGGACCGCATCCTTGATATTGTCAAAACACAACCAAAACAACACCAAGCTACTCTTCTTGCAATACTGAATATTTTTAACCAAACGAATTCAAGACCAATCTTCACAGGAGAAGTGTACGAGTTATATAAGCAAATCTGTCTAAAAACAAGTTTAAGACCTTTAACACAAAGAAGAATCTCAGATATAATATCAGAACTCGATATGTTAGGCATAATCAGTGCAAAAGTAATCTCAAAAGGCCGTTATGGAAGAACGCGGGAAATAGCATCTGCAATTTCTCCAACAACACAACCAAAAATAAAAGCAATCCTTGAAGAAGCTCTAAATCTAAAATGAACCAAACAGAGTTAAAGAAAAAAATCATCTCTTTTATTGAAAAAGGAGTTCTCATCAGCCCAGAAATGTTAAAAAAAATACCTGATAAAATCGACGCAAAGAAAGACATAGCTGTTTTAACACCCGAAATTATCGAGAACAAAAACAACGAAATAAACTGGAAAGAGTTTGAAAGAATAAAATCTCTTTATGAGCATGGAAAAACAAACCCATACAATAAATTTCTATCAACAATAAAAGAACCACCAAAACTATTTGAAGAAAAAAAAGAACCAAATGATGTTGAAGTTATGTTCTCCTACCAAGAAAAAAGCCATGAAAGAAGCGTTTCAGACTTCATTGCTTTATTCACAGCCAGATACCAAACAATAAAGAAATTTCTTCAAGCAAGACCAGAACTGCAAAACCTTTTATCAATCTCAAGAGTAAAATCAAAAAGAGAAAGAGAAGAACTTAGCATAATTGGTCTTGTAGCTGAAAAACAAGTCACAAAAAACAAGAATCTCTTGCTAAGGATAGAAGACCCTACTGGAACAATATCAGTCCTTGTAAGTGCAAATAAACCAGATCTCTATAATGAAGCCAAGACCATCGTTGAGGACGAGGTTATAGGCGTATCAGGCGTTAATGGAAATAACATTGTCTTTGCAAATGATATTTGTTGGCCAGAAGTTCCACATCAAGAATTAAAAAAATCTCCACATGACGGCTATGCGATCTTCCTTTCAGATCTTCATATCGGTTCAGTTGATTTTCTACCAGACGCCTTTGAACGTTTTCTTCAATGGATTAAAGGAAACCTCGGCGATGAAACACAAGTTTCAATAGCTAAAAAAGTAAAATACCTTATAATTGCAGGCGATCTTGTCGACGGCGTTGGCATTTATCCAAATCAAGATAAAGAACTTATAATAAAAGACATATATGAACAATACGAGAAGTGCGCTTCCTTACTTAAAGAAATACCATCCCAAATAAAACTAATCATTGCCCCTGGGAACCACGATGCATCACGAATAGCGGAACCACAACCCCCCCTACCAAAAGATTATGCAGAACCAATCTACAAACTTAAAAATGCAACACTCGTCAGCAATCCAGCATATGTTAAAATCGAACAAACAAAAAGTTTTTCTGGCTTCACAATTCTTATTTATCATGGTTATTCCTTTGATTTTTATGTCGACAATGTTGAGCTTTTAAGAACAACCGGTGGTTATGACAGACCAGACCTACTTATGAAATTCTTTTTAAGAAGACGTCACCTCGCACCAACGCACACATCAACCCTCTACATCCCTGAAAAAAAATTTGATCCTCTTGTTATTACACACGTTCCAGACATCTTTGTTACAGGGCACATCCATAAAGCGTGCGCAACAAATTACAAAGGCATAACACTCATCTCTGGAAGCTGTTGGCAATCAGCAACATCCTTTCAAAAAAAGCTTGGTCATCGTCCAGAACCAGCTCGCGTACCGATTGTAAATCTAAAAACAAGAGAGATTAAAATTCTAAAATTCATGTGAAAATGAAACCAAACCTAAAAAAATACTTTGAGGAAATACAAGAAAAAACAAAAAAGGCATACGCTATTGCTCAAAAAGCACGAGAAAAAGGCTACGATCCAGAAAAAAAGGTAGATATCCCCCTCGCAAAAAACATGGCTGAAAGAGTAATCAGACTTGTTTCAGCCGTAGCATCACAACTAACACAAAAAAATGTTGTTAATAACATCATAAATAGAATAAAAGAACTCGAAAAAGAATATGGAATTCTTGATTGGAGGGTTTCTCTCAAAATAGCAGAGGAAATAGCTAAAGAAAAATTCTGCAAGTTCAATTCACAACTTGAGGCAGCCGAAGCAGGTATAAGAACAGGCTTTGCTTATCACACCCTCGGCACTGTCGCATCACCTCTTGAAGGTTTTACAGGCATAAAAGTGAGAAAAAGAGCTGATGGAAAAGAATACTGGGCCCTCTTTTTCTCAGGCCCAATAAGAAGCGCGGGTGGAACAGGAGCCTCTGTCTGCGTTTTAATAGCAGATCACGTAAGAAAAAAACTTGGTATTCCAACTTATGACCCAACGGAAAATGAAATCCAAAGAATTGTTACAGAAGTCTATGATTTCCATACCCGCATAACAAACCTACAATACCTACCAAGCGAAGAAGAAATCACATTTCTCGTTAAACATCTTCCAGTACAAATAGATGGCGATCCATCAGAAAAAATAGAAGTTTCGCAATATAAAGATATCAAGCGCATCGAAACAAACAAACTAAGAAACGGAGTCTGCCTTGTTATAGCAGAATGCCTCTGCCAGAAAGCACCAAAACTATGGAAGCAACTTAGTAAATGGGGAAAAGACTTTGATTTACTCCATTGGTCCTTCCTCAAGGAGTTTATAGAAATACAGAAAAAAGCAAAAGCAAAGCTAAAAGAAGAAAAAAAAGAAGAAAAGAAAGAAAAAGCAAAAATAACTCCTGATTTTACATTTATGAAAGATATTGTTGCAGGAAGACCAATTCTAACCATGCCTATGCGTTTCGGTGGTTTCAGACTGCGCTATGGGAGAGCAAGAAACAGCGGTTATAGCAGCGCAGCAATACATCCAGCAACAATGTTTGTCCTTAAAAACTACATCGCAATAGGAACACAACTCAAACTTGAAAGACCTGGCAAAGGGGCCGTAGTTGCTGTATGCGACGCTATTGAAGGACCTATCGTCAGGCTGAAAGATGGGACGGTTCTTCAGCTCGAAAAAATACCAGACAAAACATTGAGAAGAGAAATAGATGCCATTCTCTTCCTTGGTGATCTTCTCATAACCTATGGTGATTTCCTAAACAGGTCCCACCCATTAGTGCCGGCAGGTTATTGTCAGGAATGGTGGGTGCAAGAACTTGAAAAAGCGATCGTTGAGGAATTTGGATCATTAGACTTGTTTAAAACATCAGAACTAACAGGCATAACCGAGCCGCGACTTAAAGAAATTCTATCAAACCCCTTTTACAAACAACCAACAGCCGACGAAGCCACCACATTATCTTTACGCTTAACAGTACCTCTGCACCCAAAATACACACATTTTTGGAAGGCAATAACAAAAAGTGAATTTATTGAATTCATCAAAGCGTTAAAACAAGCAACAAAATCTGATGAGAAACTTATAATTCCATTCTCAGAAAAATTAAAAGAAATAGCTGAAAAGCTATGCATTCCTCACAAAGCCCCGGCAAAACAATTTATTGTATTTGAAAGTGCAGAAGCAAAAACATTATCCACCTTATTCGAAAACATAAATTCAGAAAACATAGACGCTAACACATTGCCAGAAAACATCATTGAAGCAATAAATTCTATTTCAAAAATAAAAATTAGAGACAAAGCAGGAACATTTATCGGAGCAAGAATGGGTAGGCCAGAAAAAGCAAAGCTAAGGAAACTTACTGGTTCACCGCACGTCCTATTCCCAATAGGCGACGAGGGTGGAAAGCTAAGATCTTTTCAATCAGCAATAGAAAAAGGAAAGGTCACAGCAGAGTTTGCTATATACAAATGTGAAGCATGCGATCACATTACAGTTCTCCCAAAATGTGAAATTTGCGACAAACCAACAAAGCAGCTCTATTATTGTCGAAAATGCGGATTGATTCCCTTCGAACAATGCAAACACGGAAAAGCAAACCCTTATATGCTAAAGCAAATCGACATTAAAACCTTAATGAAACACATTACAAAAAGGATCGACACGCCATTACCAGCGTTGGTTAAGGGTGTTAGGGGAACGTCAAATAAATTACACATTCCAGAGCACCCAGCTAAAGGAATACTCAGAGCACTGCATAACGTCACAGTCAATAAGGACGGCACAATTCGCTATGACATGACTCAAATGGGCATAACTCATTTTACTCCAAGAGAAATAGGAACCCCTATAGAAAAGCTAAAAGAACTTGGTTACCTTTATGACGTTAATGGCAACCCCCTCGAACATGAAGACCAGCTGCTCGAAATATTTCCCCAGGACATCATTCTCCCAGCATGCGACACGTCCCCTGACGAAGGCGCCGATAAAGTTTTTTTCAGAGTTTCAAAATTCATTGACGACCTTCTCATCAAGCTATATAACTTAGAGCCGTTCTATAATCTAGATTCACCCTCAGATTTGGTTGGCCACCTCGTTCTTGGTTTAGCACCCCACACATCAGCCGCTATCGTTGGAAGAATAATCGGCTTTTCAAAAACACAAGGATACTTAGCCCACCCCCTCTTCCATGCAGCCCACCGCCGCGATCTCGACGGCGATGAAAGCTGTTTAATCTTATTGCTTGATGCCCTCCTAAATTTTTCAAAACAATATCTTCCGGCGCATAGGGGTGGAATCCAAGATGCGCCTCTAGTTATAACATCAACACTCATCCCATCAGAAGTCGATGACATGGTTTTTGATATGGACTGCTGTTGGCGTTATCCTCTTGAGCTTTACTATGCAGCACAGGAATATAAGCTTCCTTGGGAGGTGAAAGTCGAAATAGTAAAAGAGCGTCTTGGCAAAGAAACCCAATATTACGGCTACGGTTTTACACATCCTGTTACAAACATAAATAATGGTGTCAGATGTTCAGCATACAAAACCATTCCTTCAATGGAAGAAAAACTAAAAGGTCAGATGGAAATAGCAGAACTTATTTCAGCCGTAGATGAGCACATTGTTGCAGAACTTGTCATTGAAAAACACTTCATCCGCGATATAAAAGGAAACCTAAGAAAGTTCAGCATGCAACAATTCAGATGCGTCCAGTGTAATGAAAAATTCAGACGTCCACCATTGAAAGGCGCATGCCCTGTTTGCGGTGGCAGAATTATATTCACAATCGCAGAAGGAAGCATAGTCAAATATCTCGAGCCGAGTCTTTCTCTAGCAAAAAAATACAATCTTTCCCCATACCTAAAACAATCTCTTGAATTGCTCAAAAGACGCGTTGAAGACGTTTTTGGAAAACCAAAAGAAACTCAACTCGGCTTAAGGAAATGGTTCGGTTAACGCTTCGTAATCATGATTATAATAATCTAATTTACTAAAACTTTCACTTTACTGCTTCGCTCCACCTCTTTCAATACCTGAGTTCTTTTTCTCTATTAATAGACCTAATCATAATTAGCACCAATCCAAATTAGTATTTAAAACGCAAAACACTTTAATACTAGCATAAAACCTCAGCATGCTTTACCCCACCAATCTTTACAATCCTATTTTTATCGACATAACCTTCTCTAATACCAAGCCCGACAGCTCTTTCACCAACAAGATGAATGATATATGCTTTCTTAAACAAACCAATCACTTCAGCTTCACCGACTTTTTCACCTTTATAGAATTCTTTTGAAAGGTCAATCTGCAAATCTCCTTCTTCAAATCTCTTCCCCACTAGCTCATCATCAACAACAACTAAGATCATCCTACCATCGGTCAAAAAATGCTTCTTACAAATCATTTTAGTTGCCTTACCGGATGTCTTGCACCACACGCAAGACAGTGCATAAAAGTAAGTCTGTCTTCTTTAACTAATCTTGTATCTGGCCTTTTGCATTCAGGACAAATCACAAATTCCTTAACGTACTCCTCTATCTTCTGATTGATTTTATCAGCCCCAATCTTTCTACCAAGAACAGCACCATTCTTTGTAAGCTCGCCAGGCGTTGCAAGCTCCCTCAACAAAAATTTTAACAGGTGTTCAGGCTTTCTATGAAGGTAATCAGCAATTTGATGAAAATTACTGATGATTGTTTTATTTCCTTCAATATGGCCTTTAACTTTTGGAATCTCGAACCTTTTTACATTTATCTTAACAGTTTCCGGCAATTCCTTCCTTGCCTTTTCCAGCAGAGCTTTGTAATCCATATCACTCACACCTCCAAAATCCCAAAACTCTCTTTAACCGTATGCCAAAAAGTCTCCTTTGAAAGCTGGGAGATGAATTGGAAACCACTGGACATGCGGATAAAGTTTATTTATTTTCATAAGTATATAAATATTGTTATGTGGAATTCAAAGAAAATTCAAAAAATAACCCATAAATTCAGATTATACCCAAACAAACAAATTGAAGCAAAAATGCTTGAAACATTAGAGATTTGCAGACAAGCATATAATATTTTGCTTGAAGAACTTAACAAACAAAAAGTTATTAACAAAACCCAGCTTCAAAGCATTCTTCCTGATATGAAAATCTGTGATCCTAAATTTAAGAAGGTTCATAGCAAAACACTACAATATGAATGTTATAGATTATTCTCTAATCTAAAAGCATTAATAAAAGCAAAACAAAATGGAAGAAAAATAGGAAAATTAAGATTCAAAGGAAAGAACTGGTTCAAGACATTCACTTACAATCAATCTGGATTTAAGCTTACAACACAGGAAAAAGACATCAAACCTTCCAAGATTGGAAAAATTCCAACCAACGTCAATGAAGCAGGAAGCCCCTTATGTTAGTTAGGGGTAGTTCACAAATATTGTCCAAAAATTTTATATAAATACCAAAAACAAACAACTTATGGTCCTTGAATCGTTGATCTCGCCTTTTAAAGTTAAACGCAAGCCCTGGGCAACGCTGATAATTGGTTTCTTATACGCATTAATCGCCGTTTTTCTCGGAAACTGGATCTTCAAAGAGTACGCAAGTTTACTTATAGTCTTTCTTACTGTCGCAGCAGCAATACCATTCATGTATATCACAATAAAATACGAAGAGCGCATTTCAGCAAAAAACATAGAAAGGCTCGCACTGATAAAAGAACATGGTTCTATACTGGCAGCATTTGTTTGCCTCTTCCTTGGTTTTGTTATAGCATACGTCCTTTGTTATTGCCTTTTGCCGATCAATGTCGTTCAAAGATCTTTCCATGTCCAAACAATAACCATACAAGCAATAAACTCAAAAATTACAGCAAATGTTGCAGCTAAAATGATTGCATTCAAAACAATTTTACTTAACAATCTCAAAGTCCTTTTATTCTGTATAATCTTCTCTTTCCTTTACGGAGCAGGAGCCATCTTTATCTTAGCATGGAATGCGTCCGTCGTTGCAACAGCAATCGGCAATTTCATCAGAACAAAACTTTCTTATTTCGCATCACTAGCGCATATTCCGTCAGCAGCCACATACTTCCAGATAATATCGATTGGTCTGCTTAGATACCTAACCCACGGTCTTTTTGAAATAGCAGCATATTTCATAGCCGGCCTTGCAGGCGGCTTGATATCTGTAGCAATGATAAGAGAAAACATTTACACAAGAAGATTTTCAACAACTATGCTCGATGCAGCAAACCTCTTAATAATCGCAATACTAGTCTTATTCCTTGCAGCATTCATTGAAGTTTGGATAACTCCTGCTCTGTTCCATTAGATCCTCTGAATAAAACCCCTTCTCGGTTCAAATATATCTCCAACCCGCTTTAACTTCTCAATAGCCTCTTCAACATCACTTTCACTTATCTTTCTCCTAAGTGCTTCTTTGAGAACATCCTCAATAGGAATCTGCTTTCCAACTCTATTTTCCAACTCTTCTATTATTTCCTTCACCAAAACAATTCTATTCCTCTGCGAAGCAGTAACGCCTGTCGCGATCTTATCAATATCTATTTTTCCAGTCTGCGGATCTATTCCTACTTGCGTTAAGCAATAATGCAGTAGATCAATAGCCCTTCTTGCATCTTTCCTTTCAACTTTATCAGAAAGCCTGATTTTAGCACTTGCTTCAGCCAACCTTACCAACGCTTCTAATTGCCTTGGCGAAATGGGAATGGCCTTCATCCCACCTTCAGCTTCTCCTGCCTTGTTCCTCATCTCAACATAATACCTCTTTATTTCTTCTAGTGCAGCATCAGTCAGAACAGGCCTAACCCTTTGCCTAGCATAAGCGATATATTTCCTAAGCAGCTTTGTTGAAATCGCCCCTTCCTTTAAGTCAGGTCTTTGATGTAGCTTCAGAATATGTCCAGCAAGCAATTCATCCTTCTTTTCTTCAGGAAGGTCTTTAACAGGGAATATCAAATCAAATCTATTAATCAAAGTCGGTGGCAAATCAATTTGCTTAGCAATTATATCGTACGGATCAAATCTACCAAACTTTGGATTAGCAGCTGCAAGAACCGTTGTTCTTGCAATAAGCGTCGCCTGGATGTTTGCTTTGCTTATCGTTATTGTTTGATTCTCCAGTCCTTCGTGCATAGCAGCCCTATCTTCCTGACTCATCTTATCTAATTCATCAATAGCGCATAACCCCCCATTCGCCAAGACCATTGCACCAGCTTCAAGACTCCATCCTTTCAAGAACTCATCTCTTGTCACCGATGCAGTGAGGCCTGCACCCGTGGCGCCTTTACCACTTACATACCTTGCTTTTGGCGCCACCAACGCCATCCTCTTCAATAAAGCACTCTTTCCTGCACCTGGATCACCAATAAGCAAAATATGAATATCCCCTCTTGAAACAACCCCATCCTTTCTCGTTTTTCTTACACCACCAAACAACTGCAGAACTAATGCTTCTTTCATCTTTTCATAACCATAGATTGACGGAGCTATACTTTCAACAAGTTTATCATAAATGTATTCATCTTTTGCAAGTTCCTTTATCTGTTCTTCCTCTTCTTTTGTAATCTCAAGCGAATAAAAATCCTCTTCAACAAACTCAACATTGTTCGCTTCGACCATTAAATCATATCTTGTACTTTTTACGCCACCTCTCAAAACAATCGGAACCTCTTTGATTACACCGATCACAACTATTCTGCTTCCAGGATTTGTTCTTTTCTCTGTCATAGGACTTACTAAATCGTCCTTAAGAAAAACCTTAATCCTTTTTGGTTGTTCACCACCCTCAAGATACTCTGGAAGCTCTTCAAGAACTAATCCCTGAGCATCAACCAATTCCTTTCCAAGCAACCTGAATCTTCCTTTCCTGCCGCAACTACATCTATTTGGTTCTTTAAAACTTGTATCGAGCTGCAAAACATTTATCACATTTCCGCAACTGGGACATTCAAATCTTGCAGCTGTAACCTGTGGCCTCACATCACTTTTCTGTCTTACTACCCCTTCAATAGCAACAAATT
>Ga0190361_1000847_pt1 | contig 11936 bp, 11 predicted proteins | sample 48721845_MG_FD_161273 | JGI IMG/M metagenome (GOLD analysis project Ga0190361, IMG submission 161273) | Hydrothermal vent microbial mat bacterial communities from Southern Trench, Guaymas Basin, Mexico - 4872-18-4-5_MG | ecosystem: Environmental > Aquatic > Marine > Hydrothermal vents >...
CATCTCCATCCTGACCATATGAACCGATGTATTAACCAGATCTCTTACCATAGATTCTACATCTCGCCCGACATATCCGACCTCTGTATACTTGCTGGCTTCAACTTTAATAAAAGGTGCCTCGGCCAGTTGAGCTAACCTGCGTGCAATTTCAGTCTTACCTATGCCCGTTGGCCCTATCATAATTATATTTTTGGGGGCAACCTCGTCCCTCATCTCCGGTGACAGCTTCTGTCTGCGCCACCTGTTACGCAGGGCTATAGCCACTGCTATTTTAGCCTTTTTTTGACCAACAATATACTTATCCAGCTCCTTTACAATGGTAGCAGGAGTTAAATGCTTTTCTTTCATAGCTTGATCCTTTAGCCAAGTTCCTCTATTATAACCTGGTTATTAGTATAAACACAAATGGAGGCAGCAATATTGATAGAAATATCCACAATCTTTGCTGGATCATAATCGGTATGCTCCCATAAAGCTTTCGCAGCAGCCCGGGCATAGCCTGCACCTGAGCCAATAGCAATAACCTCTTCGTCAGGTTCAATCACATCACCGCTCCCGGAGATAACCAGTGTCTTTTCCTTATCTGCAACAATCATCAATGCCTCAAGTTTCCTTAAAACTTTATCCTGCCTCCATTCCTTGGCAAGTTCCAGTGCTGCGCGGGAGAGATTACCCTGATACTGTTCTATTTTCTTCTCAAACTTCTCAAAAAGAGTAAGAGCATCTGCCACTGCTCCTGCAAAACCAGCCAGAATCTTTCCCTTGTAAAGTTTTCTAACCTTATTAGCTTTTTGCTTCATTATTATATTTTGAAAGGTTACCTGTCCATCTCCTCCCAGCGCCACCTTGCCAGATTTTCTAACTGCGAGGATAGTTGTTCTTCGAAACAAATCTGCCTCCTTAAGCACGGGGATGTGATTCTGTATAAACCTTTTTCAGGTGCGAGGGTGTAATATGTGTATAAATCTGGGTAGTAGAAAGTCTTTCGTGTCCCAAAAGTTCTTGAACTGCACGAAGATCTGCCCCTCTGTTAATCAGATGAGTAGCAAAAGAATGCCTTAAAGTATGAGGGGTAACATTTTTATCAATCCCCATTTTCTCGATATATAAATTTAGCCTTTCCCTTGCAGATCTATCAGATATTCTTTCTCCAAATTTATTGAGAAACAGAGCTTGATCTTGAATAGCTAATTTTTTTTCTCTCCACTGGAGGTACTTTTTTAAAGCATCAAGAGCATACCTTCCTACCGGAATTAATCTTTCTTTGTCTCTTTTTCCTTTCACTCTGAGAAGCTCTGCACTGAAATCAATATCATCCATATTTAAACCCACAAGTTCTGCTATCCTCATTCCTGTTGCATAAAGAAGCTCCAGCATTGCTTTATCTCTGTAAAAAGAGAAACCGTCTCCTTCCATCTCATCTAAAAGTTTTTTTACCTCTTCCTCATCCAAAAACGAGGGTATTTTTCTTTTGACCTTGGGAGAGCGAAGGGCAAGAACGGGAAAATTTTTTAATAAATTTCTGCTGGTAAGAAAACGAAAAAAACATCGAAGTGAAGAGGCTTTTCTGGCAAGAGTAGAGTTTTTCTTACCCTCATCCATTAATAATCTGAGATATTCTCTGACCAGTTGATAATCAATTTCGCTAACCTTTCTTTTCTTTCGAGTTAAAAATTTCATAAAATTTCTTATATCTGAGACATATCCTCTGACAGTAGGAAAAGAAAGATTTCTCTCCTGTTTTAGATAATCTAAAAAATCAGAAAGAATTTGCATTCTGCACCTTCCTTAGTTTAATTAATTGATGAATAACTCCGTTGAGATTTTCCTCTTCAACTATGGTGTTCTTCACGTTCTTTCCACATCTGGGACACTTCAATCCACCACTTATTGTCCTTAACAAGTAAGAAGAGCTACAGTAGGGACAGGTATCGTTCACCGGCTCCTCCCAACTTATAAACTTACAATCAGGATAATTTGTACAGGTATAAAAACTTTTACCTTTTCTGGTTATTTTTTCAACAACCTCTCCCTTGCATCCTGGCAAAGGACAGCCTATTCCTAATTTATGATCCAGAGGTCTTGTATTTTTACACTCAGGATAAGCTGAACAGGCAAGAAATTGTCCAAATCGGCCAACTTTAACCAGCATTCTTCCACCACACTTCTCACATGTTAGGGAGCTGCCTCCAAGACCTTCCTCCTTAACATTTCTCATCTGAGTCTCTGCACGTTCCAGATCTTTCTTAAACCGTTGGTAAAAATCTCTTACAAGATGCGTCCATTTCTTTTTTCCCTGTTCAACCTCATCAAGCCCTTCCTCCATTCTGGCAGTAAAATCAACATCTATAAGGGTCGGGAAACTGCCAACCAAAAGAGTATTTACGATCTTTGCAAGAGGAGTGGGAACAAGTTTTCCTCTGTTCCACCTAACGTATCCTCTCTGCTGAATGGTGGAGATGATGGGAGCGTAGGTACTTGGTCTCCCGATACCTTTTTCTTCCAGAGTTTTAATCAAAGTAGCCTCGGTATAACGAGGAGGAGGTTGAGTAAAACTCTGCCTGGAGATAATTCTCTCTATTTTTAAAATTTCTCCCTCAGAAGGAGTAAAAATAGGCTCTTCTTTTTCTTTTTTCTCCTGATAAATCTTCATAAATCCGGGAAATCTAATCTTTCTCCCCTCTGCCTTAAATCTGTACTCTTTCCCCCCAGCAAAGGCACCCCTTATATCAATGCTAACTTTATCAATAATAGCTTTGGCCATCTGGGAAGCTGTAAACCTTCGCCATATAAGATCATAAAGTTTGTAATGATCAGCAGATAAATAATCTTTAACTTTATCTGGAGTAATGTCAATCTTTGTGGGTCTTATAGCCTCATGTGCATCCTGGGATGTTTTTTTATTCCTGTATTCAGGGAGTTTGAGAGGAACAAAATCTTTCCCTAAATTTTCTTTTATCCACTGCCGAGTTGAAATTTGTGCCTCTTTTGCTATGCGGGTTGAATCTGTCCGCATGTAGGTGATTAACCCAACTCTTTCACCAGCACCGATATCCTGGCCCTCGTAAAGGTCCTGGGCTATTTTCATGGTCTTTGCCGGGGAAAATCTTAGATAATAACTTGCTACCTGTTGAAGAGTACTGGTGGTAAAAGGCGGATAAGGAGACTTTTTGCTCCGGGTTTTGGCAACCTTATAAACCTTATACTCTCCCTCTATTATTCCTTTGACTATCTCTTTTACAGTTTTTTCATTTTGGATTTTTGGTTTTTTGTTGTTAATGTGGCAAAGAGTAGCCTCTATCCTGTTTCCGTTTTCATTTCGGAAAATAACTGAAATATTCCAGTGCTCCACAGGAACAAATTTTTCAATCTCCTCCTCTCTCTCACACAAAAGTCTAACTGCTACTGATTGGACCCTTCCAGCAGATAAACCCATCTTAACCTTATCCCACAAAAGTGGTGATAGCTTGTATCCCACTAATCTGTCCAGTACACGTCTTCCCTGCTGAGCATCCACCTTATTTATATCTATCTGGCCTGGATTTTCTATAGCTTTTTTTAGAACTTCTTTGGTAACCTGGTTAAAAACAACGCGGAACTGCTTTTTATGATTGAGTTCCTGAGAAAGATGCCAGGAGATAGCCTCCCCTTCCCTATCCATATCAGTTGCCAGGAAAACCTTGTCCGCCTTACTGCTTAATTTTTTCAATTTCTCAACTATCTTCTTTTTTCCGGGAATCAAAACATAGGTTGGTTTAAATTCATTATTTATATCTACTCCTAACCGGTTTTTAGGCAGATCTTTTATATGACCCAGACAGGATTCCACCTGATAAGCCGGTCCCAGAAATTTATTTATAGTTTTGGCCTTGGCTGTAGATTCCACAATAACCAGGTTTCTGGGTGATGCTCTGTTCAAATTTAAACCTCTTTAAAGAAAAATTTACCGGGAATCTCTCTTACCATCCCTTTTAATTGAAGTCTCATTAAAATATCAGCAACCTCTCCTACCGGAAGCCCGCTTTTTTCAATTATCTCATCTATGTGTACAGGACTGGATGTGAGCTGGTCAAAAACAATCTTCTCCTTAAAAGATAACTGATAATCGATTAAAGATTTGTTTTTCTTTTGTACAAAAGGTATTTTGAGTTCTTCAAGAATATCATAAACATCCTCAACCACTTTTGCCCCCTCTTTTATCAGCCTGTTAGTCCCCCTGGAATAAGGACTGGTTATAACCCCGGGCACAGCAAAAACCTCCCTTCCCTGCTCCAGGGCATAATCTACAGTTATAAGAGCTCCGCTTTTTAAAGGAGCTTCCACCACAACAACTCCCATACTCAAACCACTTATGATGCGGTTGCGACGGGGAAAATTTCTGGCCAGAGGTTCTGTCCCCAGAGAAAACTCTGAAATAACCGCTCCCTGTTTAATTATCTGTTCCATAAGGGACCTATTTTCTGGTGGATAAACGACATCAACTCCGCATCCTAAAACAGCGACAGTTCTTCCTCCCTCCTCAAGAGCTCCCTCATGAGCACAGGTATCTATACCTCTTGCCATACCACTTACTATCGTAATGCCTGAGCGGGCCAGCTCCCTGGCCAGTTTTCTGGCTGCGATTTTGCCATAATTTGTTGCTCTTCTGGTTCCCACCATAGCTACAGCTTTTTCATCCTCTTTTTTTAACTCACCTCGAAGGTAAAGCAAAAAAGGGGGATCAAAAATGGACTTTAAACTGCGGGGGTAAAGAGGATCCTTCCAGGTGATAATCTTTATACCCAGTTTTTGGATTAGTTCATAATCCTTGCACAGACAGATCTTGGGAATTTTGTTTTTTATAAAATCTATAATCCTTTTGTCTATTTTAGAAACTTGAGAGAGTTTTTCAAGGGGGGTGGTAAAAATCTTTTCCGGGGAACCAACCTCCTCCAGAAGCCTATTAACACCTGAAAATCCAGCAGAGGAGACCTTACTTAACAAAATCCAACTTTCCAGATCAGATTGTTTAAACTGCATCTTCCAGGTCCCGCATTACCAAACCGGACAAAAGCTTGGGATAAAAATAGGTTGACTTTGGGGGCATTTTTCCTCCGGAAAGAGCTACGTCTCTAACTTCTTGAATGGTAGTCGGAGCAAGAAAAAAAGCCACCTGAAATCTTCCTTTTTTAACCTCCTCTATTGCCTCAGCAGTACTGGTAGTAAAATGAATCTCTTTTCCCTTCTTTAAGCTCTTTTTGTTAAGCAGATTTTTTACAAGCTCGTCGAGGATGGCTGATTTGACTTTTTTTAAAAAAGGCTGGGGGTCTTTTGGGAAAAGGAGAAAGTAACCTTCCTTTTTAGTATATATTCCAAATGAACATCCTCCGATTTTTTTAACCTCGGATAATAATCTTTTAGATACAATCTCATCCTTTTCATCTACTGCAAGCTTCTTAAAGGGCTTTTTATAAAAAAATCTCTCAATATCCTTTACAAGTTTTTGAGTTTGAGTTAAAGTGAGCCCTCCTATAAGTCGATGTACAGGAAGGATGGTAACACCTCTTGAATTCATATCCAGAAAATACACCATTGTATAATCTGCTCCAGGTGAAAAAGAAGCTCTTCTCCTCATCTCCTCTCTAAACCTGAGAGCAGTAAGATATCGATGGTGACCATCGGCAATAAGGACTTTCTTGTCCTGCATAGAGTAGCAGATTTTGTTAATTAACTCCTGATCACGAATAGCAGATAATCTATGTTTTATTCCGGCAAAATCTTCAAACTCAAAAACAAGTTCTTCCTCTTCAAGAAGGTTGTCTATTTTTCCACCAGAGCCATTAAAGAGAGTAAATATAGCAGAAAAATTTGCATGACAGGCACGTAAGAGATTTAACCTATCCTCCTGGGGTTCAGAGAAAACTTCCTCATGAGGGAAAACAACTCCAGAAGAAAACTGTTCCAGTTTCATTAAAGCAATAAATCCTTTCCTCTCAACTTCTTCATCATCCACATTATATTTTTGACAATAGGTATAAATGGAGGAGGTGGGCTCTCTTTTTAATATTCCCCGGGAAAGCCAATCTCGGAAGAAGCTTGCTGCACGAAAATATTTATTTTTCCCTGACCTATCTGTTGCTTCATCTTTCCCCAAAATGATCCTTATAATATTATAAGGGTGGATCTGGTAGTAAAAATCTTGCTCTGAAGGAGATATTATATCATAGGGAGGAGCCACTACCTTGCTTAGATCTCCCACTTTATCCCTGTTATAAATTATTCCCCTGAACGGACGTATTACAAGCATAAGCTACTTAACCTGGCTCACTATTTAACCAATCATTCTCACCATAGAAAAATATCTCTTTAGAAGAGAAGAAACAACTTATCTCCCTTCTGGCAGAATCCAAAGAGTCAGAGCCATGAACCACATTTCTTTTACCATCTGAACCAAAATCACCCCTGATACTTCCCTTTGTAGCTTCAGCCGGAACCCTATCCCCTATCAGTTCTCTTACCCTCCTGACAGCATTTTCCCCCTCAACCACCATAACTACACAAGGGGCAGTAAGCATAAACTTAACAAGTCCGGAGAAAAAAGGTTTACCCTTATGAGGTTCGTAAAATTCCTCTATTTTTTCCTGCTCGGGCCTTATCATTTTCAGGGCAACTATTTTAAAACCCTCACTCTCTATTCTCCTGAGAATTTCTCCAATTAAGCGTTTGCATACTCCATCCGGCTTTATCAAAACACAGGTCCTCTCTTTCATACCTTTCCCTAACTTTTCAGTTCCCTGGGCAGGGCAACTTTCCCTGTCCTTATCAGTTTTTTTATTCCAAAAGGTTTTAAAAGAGTTAGAAGACCTTTTATTTTCTCCTCACTACCAGTAACCTCAAGAGTTAAACTTTCAGGATGGACATCAACTATTCGAGCTCGAAAAATCTGCACCAATCTCATTATCTCATCTCTATCCTTCCCCTTGGCACTTACCCTTACCAGAATAAGTTCCCTTGTAACAGCAGGTTGATTTGTGAGATCCACCACCTTTATCACATCAATCAACTTACGAAGTTGCTTAATCACCTGTTCAATAACCTGATCATCTCCGGGAACAACCATAGTTATTCGGGAAACGGTAGGATCCTCAGTCTCACCTACAGCTAAACTATCGATGTTGAATCCCCGCGCACTAAAAAGAGAGGCAATTCTTGCCAGAATTCCAAATTTATTTTCCACTTCTACAGAGATAAGATGCTTCATTGACCACCCTTTTTCACCCAGGGCATCATCTCTCTCAGCTTAGCACCCACCTTCTCAATTAAATGCTGCCTGTCTTTTTCTCTTAATGCATTAAAGACCGGGCGATTCACGCTATTTTCCAAAATCCATTCTCTGGCAAACTGGCCAGATTTTATCTCTTCCAGAATCTTTTTCATCTCCTCTTTAACCTGAGAGTTTATTACCCTTGGCCCCCGGGTGTAATCTCCATATTCAGCGGTGTTACTGATTGCTGCTCTCATTCCACCAAGTCCAGACTCATAAATTAAATCAACTATAAGTTTAAGTTCATGTAAACATTCAAAATAAGCCATTTCTGGTTGATATCCTGCCTCTACCAGGGTCTCAAATGCAGTTTTAATAAGAGAGGTAACGCCTCCACACAAAACTACCTGTTCTCCAAAAAGATCTGTTTCTGTCTCTTCATCAAATGTTGTCTCTATAACACCTGCCCTTGTACATCCTATGGCTTTAGCATAAGAGAGAGCAAGGTCTTTTGCACCTCCTGTAGCATCCTGGTGAACCGCCACCAAACCAGGAATACCCTTCCCTTGCTCGTAGAGACGACGCAGAAGAGCTCCCGGGCCTTTAGGAGCTACCATAAAAACATCCACATTAGTTGGAGGAATAATTTGATGAAAGGTAATATTAAATCCATGAGAAAAACCAAGAGCATTTCCTTCTTCAAGGTGAGGAGCTACATCCCTTCTGTAAAGGTCTGATTGATACTCATCAGGGATGAGTATCTGAACAATACTGGCTTTTTTTGCCACCTCAGAAGACGTCATAACCTCAAACCCTGCCTGCTTAGCTTTTTTCCAGCCTGGGGAATCCTCGAGCTCGCCCACCAGTACTTTAACCCCGCTGTCTCTCAGGTTAAGGGCCTGAGCGTGCCCCTGATTCCCGTATCCAATTATTCCTACAATCTTCTCCCTGATAAGATCAATGTTCGCATCATTCTCATAGTATACTTTAGCCACTTTCTTCCTCCTTAGTTATCTGGATATATTGGCACACCTTCTTTTTCTGTAAGTTTCCTGAACTTTGTAATTAACATCCTGGTTATAGGACCTACCTTGCCATTCCCGATAACCCTTCCATCAACTCTGGTTACAGGTATAACTTCAGCGGCGGTACCGGTTAAAAAACACTCATCACTGGTATAAACTGAAAAGAGAGTAAAAACTTTCTCTTCAACAGGTATACCTTCCTTCTTTGCAAGTTCAATAACCACATCTCTGGTTATTCCTTTAAGAATACCCACCCAGATGGGAGGGGTAACTAAGACACCTTTTTCAACGATAAACAAATTATCACCTGTACACTCAGCAACATAACCATCTTCATTTAACATAATAGCTTCAGGAGCGCCTTTTGATGTTGCTTCCAGTTTGGCAAGAATGTTGTTTAAATAGTTAAGGGACTTTATCCTGGGATCAAGTGCAGAGGGATTATTTCTCCTTATTGAAGAGGTCACAACTTCCAGTCCTTTTTCATAAAGCTTTTCTGGATATATACTGATTTCATCCGTTATTATTACAAGTTGTGGAGAGGGACACTTTGCTGGATCCAGCCCCAGATCACCTTCTCCTCTGGAAACCACCACTCTAATATAGGCATCCTGGAGTTTGTTCCTTCTCAAGGCTTCCAGAATCTTTTCCTTCAACTTTTCTTGAGAAAGAGGTATTTTTAATGAGATTGCTTTGGCGGAATTAAATAACCTCTGGATATGTTCATTCAGTTTAAATACTTTACCTTTATATGCCCTTATCCCCTCAAATACCCCATCCCCATAAAGAAAACCATGATCAAATACAGAAATCTTTGCTGCTTCCTGGGGAAGATACTCTCCATTAAGGTAAACCCATTGACCCATTTAATATCCCTCCTGTTCACAGATTATATCTTGGTTTTAGCTGGGGGAAAAGAATTACTTCTCTAATAGAAGCAGAATTGGTAAACAGCATTACCAGTCTGTCTATTCCTATCCCCAGTCCCCCTGTTGGGGGCATTCCATACTCGAGAGACTCCAGGAAATCCTGATCTATGAACCTTTCATCTGCAAATTTTTTTAATCTTTGCTTTTGTTCTACAGGATCATTTAACTCTGAATAGGCATTGGCCAGTTCCCAGCCAGCGATAAATAGTTCAAATCTTTCTACCAGGAAGGGGTCATCTTTTTTTCTTTTTGCCAGAGGGGCTGTTTCATAAGGATAATCATACACTATTGTTGGTTGAATCAGGTGAGGTACCACTTTTTTGTCAAGAAGATGTTCAAGAATCTGGGATTTGGTTAGCTCATCCACATTAACACCACATTCTCTGGCAACTTTTCGCAACTTGGTATCATCTTCCAGATTAACTTCAATCCCTCCTATTCGGTGTAACGCATCCTTAAAGGTGATCTTTCTCCAAGAAGTGGAGAGATCTATCTTTTCCCCATTGTATTCAATTTTTAAATTCCCCCGCACTTTTCTGGCTATCTCACATATAATCTCTTGAGTTAGTTTCATTATATCAAGATAATTCGCATAGGCCTGGTAAACTTCAAGCATGGTAAATTCTGGATTGTGAAATCTATCAATCCCTTCGTTTCTAAAATTTCTGCTTAACTCATAAACCCTTTCTATGCCACCTACTACCAGTTTTTTAAGGTAAAGCTCTGGGGCAATTCTCAGATAAAAATTCCTCCTCAAAGCATTATGATAGGTTTGAAAAGGACGAGCGGTAGCACCACCAGGCACAGGTTGCATTATAGGCGTCTCAACCTCAATAAACCCTCGCTCATCTAAAAAATCTCTTATAATCTTAATTATCCTGCATCTGGTCATTAAGATTTCCCGCGCTTTAGGATTTACCAGTAGATCCAACCACCGTTTGCGATAGCGCAGCTCCACATCCTGAAGACCATGCCATTTCTCTGGTAAAGGATGCAAAGATTTTGCCAGAAGAGTAAAATCAGCTACCTCGAGTGTTAACTCGCCTGTGCGCGTTTTGAAAACTTCTCCTTTTACTCCGATAATATCTCCTATATCAATTTTAGAAAGGAGGTGATATTTATCTCCCAATTTATCTAATCTACCATAAAGTTGAATTTTACCTGTTCCTTCCATCAAATCTAAAAAGGTAGCTTTCCCATGAGTCCTTTGAGCAACCACTCTTCCAGCTAAACTCACCTGAGCTCCGGTTCTCTCGCCCTCCCTCAAATAAGAAAACTTCTCCCTTACCCTTTCAACCTGATCCTCAGGTGAAAAATTTTCCCAGTAAGGATTACCTTTTGATTTAATCCAGCTGAACAGTTTTTCTTTTCTTTCTCGAACAAGAACCTCTTCCGGTGAAGGCATCACACTCTCCTTGTCAACAAGACAAATTGTTTGCCCCTTATTCTACAAAAAGCTGTTAAGATGTCAAATGATAATGCTGATCAAATAAAGGGAAGTTAAGCTGGAGAGTTTGTTTTTGATCTCAATCTTTGCACAAATTCCATAAGATCCCGAACAACACAGACATTGGTCAGTGAGTACGAGTTGGTCCGGTCAAGATAAAAAGCTCTTATACCCACTCTCCGGGGAACAAGATAATCTGCTTCATAATTATCACCTATGTGGATGAGATTCTGGGGAGGGATTTTTAATCTCTTACACATATTTTCGTAGAAAGCAGCCTGTTTTTTAACCATTTTAAAATCAGAAACGGCAGAAAATATCCTCTTAAAATAGCGAAAAAGATTCTCTTTTTTGAGTTTAATATCAATAAAGCTACGCGGCATTGCCGATGCAATAACGAGGGTATATCTTTTATGCACCTCATCCAGTGCACAAATAACCTCTTCATACACTTCAACCTTATCTGCGTACTTTTCCAGAACTTCTCTCTCTCTTATCTTAAACCCGAAATGTTTAAGCCAGTATTCAAGGATATACCATCTAAGATCATCCTCCCCTACCCTTTCATACTCTTTTGCCACGAGCTGTCTTGCTTTGCTCAGCTTGACACCATATTTTTCAGCATAAAGCTCAGGAATTTCCTTGAACCAGATCAATTCATTATAATCTGGTTTAACTATGGTACCATCCAAATCAAAAGATATAACTTCTTTCTCCATTTTTATTTGGGCCTTTTATCTATCACTATTTTCCCGGACTCGGCACCAGATAAAGACCTTTTCTCCACTAACTTAACTCTCACCTGTATTCCCAAAGTCTGATATATACACTCTTCTATTTGCTTTTTTAACTGGTGTAATTTTTTCATTTCGTCAAAAAAGATATCCTCTGAAACCTCAACCATAATATCCACAATATCTTGCGTCCCCTCCCTGTCGATTATAAGACGGAAATGAGGCTCAGCACCTTCTATCTTGGCAAGAATATTGCCAATTTGAGCGGGAAAAAAACTAACCCCATTTACTATAATCATATTATCAGTGCGTCCGATTACAGGATGCATTCTAACCAGCACTCTTCCGCACTCACAGGGAGAGAAATCAAGAACAGTTAAGTCTCCCGTACGGTATCGGATAAGAGGAAAAGCCTCTTTGGCAATTGTTGTCACTACCAGTTCCCCCTTTTCACCGGGTGGCAAAATTTTGCCTGTTTGAGGATCTATTATTTCTGGAATAAACTGGTCCTCAAATATGTGAAGACCGCATTTTTTCTCACATTCAGTAGCAATT
>Ga0190361_1000848_pt1 | contig 11935 bp, 24 predicted proteins | sample 48721845_MG_FD_161273 | JGI IMG/M metagenome (GOLD analysis project Ga0190361, IMG submission 161273) | Hydrothermal vent microbial mat bacterial communities from Southern Trench, Guaymas Basin, Mexico - 4872-18-4-5_MG | ecosystem: Environmental > Aquatic > Marine > Hydrothermal vents >...
ATATAACAAACCATTTATGTATTATGCAGATGGTTCAGCATTGTGTGTATGCAAATCATGTGGTAAACAATACAAAACATCTATTCCTGTGTCAGTTAACTTCAGAAAACTGTGTCAAAGATTGGGCAGTAAACCAAACAGATCACCAACATATTATACATCAACAGAACGTGAAGTGAAGAAATATCTAGAGAAATGTGGATACAGAGAAGGATTAGATTTCTGGCACAATGTTAGAGTCAAGTTAGATGGCAGATACTATTGGCTAGATTTCTACATTCCTAAAGAAGACAGAGTAATATCAGTATCACCAAAGATATGGCACAGCAGATGGGGTAGAGAGAAATCAGATAAAGAGTTCAATAGACGCATCAGGGCTATTGGGTTAAAACACATAGTTGTTGATGAGAAGAACTTCAAGGAAGTACTACAGAGACATTTAGAGTGGGTGATAATATAATGAATTCTATACCTTCTTTCCTTTCTACTCAGATCAGATTAGGTCAGACTCAAGTCATTACGCTTGCCAATCTCATCATTGCTCAACAGGACACACCTCCTCTTTTGTTTACGCTTCACTCCAAAACAGTTGTCAGGTCATTTCAGGTTAGTCAAATTAATACCATTCGACTCAATTCACTTTGCATTTCCAATTAGTGTTCAGAGAAAGGTGTTGAGTTTAACAGGCAAGATGAACCGTGTATTGTTTCTCAAATTTGAGGTGAAGTAATGTGAGTTTGACAGATAAGATGAAACAAGTTAGACATCTTGTCAAGACAAAGGGATTCAAGTATTCGTGGAATGACTTTCCGTATAAGTTGTTGTATGGAATGATAGAATTTGCTGAAGCAGCAGATACATGGAAGAAAGGTGGTTCACCAGATGACATAGCTGAAGAACTGGTAGATGTAATATTCTATGTGTTAGATGCATATCACATATTGATGGACAAATATGATGTGCCAGATCCAGAGACAATGTTTCAAATGAAACTACAGAAGAACATGAAACGAGGTAAGTTATATGGTAAAGGTGAATGGTCTAAAGAACTTGGGTAGACTACTATGCAAGTTAAATCTACACAGATGGGAATATAGAGACAATGGCAGTATTAGAAGATGCAAACGATGTTACAAACTTCAAGCATGTTATGAAGGTTATGATGGCATAGAAGTGCACAATTATTGGAAAGACATTTCAGATAATGAAATATTAGACATGTTGTGATCGTGATATCAGTTACACATATAAAACAGATCTCTAGAGAGTACTTGACAATGGATGGGAAAACAAATGGTTGAACATGAACTGGTGGATATAGTTTCTTCAGTTCAAACACTTTTGGATGTCATTAAAATATATCGTGATATACACAATCAAAGATCATTAACAATAGAGGTTAATGGATATCAGATCAGATGTGGACTGTTTCAATCAAGTATAGACATTATTGTAGATAGTCCAAAATCTAATCGTATCAAACTTGCATATGATGATTTAGTTACAGCTAGTAAGCATATTGATGTAATCTATCATATTGCTAAATATGTTGTTCATGAGTTACAACACATTATTGATACATATGAACACTCAGTAAAAATACTCAAGAAATGGATAGTAGTGGAGGAATTATAGATGAGTGAATCAGGTAAGAAAGAGAAGAAGAAGTCAGGTGGAATACCTATTATTCTGTTACGATCAAAGTATCATTCTAGATGTAAAAACTGTGGCATGGAAATAGAAGTTGGTGATATACTATTCTTCTTTCCAACTATCAAGACACCATGGGGTGGAAAGAAGGTTGTATGTAGGCACTGTTTCTTTGATTATGTTAAGGAATTAATGGCAATTGTAATGCTTTAGGTGATGAATATGAGTGAGGCATTAAGCATAGAACAATTGTTAAACATGATACGTGAAGAAATGAAGAAGATAGAGTATCATGAAGTGTACTATAGATTAAGACAGTATAAGGTAAGGAACTTTAGACCAATAACAGTAGAGATAGTAAGATGTGCTATTGCACTTGAAAGATTAGGATTGCCTGTAACAACTTCACTTATTGTTGATACATTGCATGTACAATATGTTTCTGTTCTAACAATATGTCATGCATTAGGTGATAAACATGTTCTATTGCTTAAACGTAAGGATTCAGGTAAGCCACTAGAGTGGAAAGTGCATCCAGCATTTATGAAATGGTTTCAGCCTAGTGAATCAGATAAGGTATCAATAGATGAATAGAAGAATAGAATAACTGAGGCAGGTAAATCATGAAGATAGACTATTTATCCTTAGTGATAACAGGATGGGAAGAGATTGATATTCAGATAAGTGTATGCAGTATATGTGGCAAGAAAGGCTTATGCAAGATCATGAAGAAAGAACACAAGATATTGGCTGTATGTGAAGATTGTTTTGTAGATGATACAGATAGGCATTATCCTTATGTTAATAATCAGGAGGGATGTTATGAAATTAGATAGAACAAATGCAGTAGATAAAGTATTTGAAACCATCATACCTAAGGAAAAACAGATACATGCTAAACTATATGTCAAGAACTATATTGCTGATGCTGACAACTATAGAGAAGAGACATTGGAGAAGATAGTAGATCAACAGGAGATAATAGAGAAGACTAGTATCAATGATGCATCTGTAAAGAAAGAACAAGAGAAACAGAAAGGTAAGAAGACACAAAGAAGGAAAGTTGAAAAGATAGTAACATTTCCATCTGATATCAAGAAATGGTTGTATCATAAACTGCCAAAGAAATTGAATGGACTGTTCTCATCTGCTAGTAAGAAACTGTTTAAAGCATGTGTACTTGACAAATATAGACCATTGAATGAAATGTGGTTGTTCAGAATACGGGATATAGAAATTGGCAAGATCAAGACATATTCAAAGATGGTGCCACGTGATTTGAAAACAGAAGGTAGAATGATATTGGTAAAAGAATATAGAGATGGTATTGAAGATCTGAAGATAGATCTTGACATTGCTAATCTAGCTATTAACAAGAAGAATGGTAAGGAAATATTGAAGAAGATGTTGATGATGGCACAGCTTGAGTCATGGGGACCATGGAGATATGCATATATTGACAAAATAGAAATTGAAGAGCAATAATTGTTAGTAACATCATGATCAAATCAAATAATATCATGGCAGGACAAATCATCTCAAATTGGTCTATTCAACAGAGCCAGGACAGGTCATCTTAAATTGGTCTATTCAACAGAGCCAGTGCTGAACTATTCTCTTCTCTCCAAAATAAGTCTCTGTTCAGTCAAATCATTTCAGACTTTACAAATCTTTCCAATCAGGTCAAATCAGGTCAAAGTGAGATCACTTCAGCTCCTTGAAATCAAAACACCTCCGAACTCCTCTCATTTATTCTGTCCAGATCTGGTTGAGCAGTACAAATCAAGTCTCAACATAAATTGACTGCTCATATCAAATCATTTCAACTATATTTGAGGTGGGAATATTGAAGATAGAACATGAAGTGGAGAAAATAAGAATTTATACACTTGGCAAAAAGAATATAGGGTTTACTATTGAGGTCACTATGGACACTATTGTGGTAATCAACAATGTTACAAAAGAGAGAAGGAAATATTCTATATACAAGTTGATAAATGGAAGTGATAGTAGTGAGTGAAAAAGAGATACCAAAATGGTTGACAGATAAGTATATCTTGAATCTTGAGAAACAGATAGAAAGTTATTTCACACTAAAAGGTATTCCTGTGACAATAAGTGTTGTGTATGCTGGTAATGTATTAAGAATTGCTGCATTAAATAGAACAGGAGTTTTTGCATCAATACCGAGTGATCAACTAGAAGCACTTAAACAGAGCAATCTAATTGATGATCTTTGCAAAGCAATATCACGTCAAATACAGAATGAAGTGATTTCACTATTGAATGCAACATGTAGAGATCAACATGTAATACCAAGCTATAAAGTGAAGAAGTATTATTTGATATACAATCCAAAGAAGATAGACATAACCAAGTTATTAGAAGTATTAGCTGTAGAGGAGTTGTAATGATATGGATGTATCTGTTTCAATTGAGTCAACAACTGGAAACAAATGTACAAGATGTGGAAAAGAAGATGATAATCTAATCCTAGTTGTCAAGAAGATAGATGTAGAATACTGTAGTGTGAGCTATGATCTTGAAAACTTAGATATTTATCGATTAGGAAATAGACAGCCTGTTGCTATTCCAAATCCAGAGCCAAAGGTGAATGTGTATATCAAAGTCAAACCAGTAGCTATGCTATGCAAAGAATGTGCCATGAAAACATTAGGTGATTTGTTGATATTAGAGGAATTGTGAATGTATTCTAAATTGATTGCTGAACAGATACAGAAGTGTAAGAAGGCTGGTAGAGAGCCTAAGTTGATTCTGTTACATCCCAAGGATTATATGGCATTGATAATGGAGATGCAGAGTTATTGTATTGACATTACAGAACCAAGAACACTATTTGGTATTCCAATTGTTGTTACACCACATGTTAAAGATTTCTATATTGTTGATGACAAGAGAGGTTGTGAACAATCATGGTAAACAATTGTTCATACAAGGAGTTTCTAGATAAGATATTTCCATCCATAGATGAGTTGTTACAGACACCAAATGTATCATATCAAACAAATAACACAATTCAGATACACATGTTAATATATGGCAAACAAGGTAGTGGCAAGACAGAATTGGCTAGGACTATTGCAGAATATTTGAATGAAAAGTATGGTATTCATAATGTATCTGTGACATGGACTGAGGGTGATCTTGAGTCACTTATCAAATATGGTATCAAGAATACACTAGTCAATTTCTTAGTGTGTGAAGACATTACATTAGAGAAAATATCTAGAGATACAATACGTGATTTCTTCAGAATAAGACACATCTATGCAGAAAGAACAGGTAGAAGGAATGGGTTGATCATTACACTTGTTTCAACTCACAGATGGCATGGATTGAAATATCCAGAACTGAGAACAGATGTTGATGTGATATTCATTAAGAATATTCCAACAAATCCATATGATGAATCTATTATTAGAAAGTACACTACACCTAAATTGTTGAATGAGTTAAGGAAGTATGAACAAATCCGTGATAAACATCCAACATTGAAAGGATATTGTTTGGTGTATAATAAAGGCAATAAGTTCATGACATATTTCCCACTGGCTAAACAGGATTATTTGTTCTCATTGCAATTGCCAAAACTGATAGTTAGAGTACAAATTGATAGAACAGTTCATAAAGGATTGTCTGATTATGCATTAGATATTCTAGCTGGATTGGGTGCATTATTATATAGTGGCATGTTCTTTGTATCTACTCTAGTCTTCATGTTACTACTATGGGGTATGATAATTGGATGATCAATTGACAAAAGACATCAGGAATATTCTAGCAGATATTAGAATCATATTACAGCAATTGTTATCAGTCATAAAAGACATAGATGAACAAGTAGAAGACATAATCAACATATTGGAGAGGAAGGTGTAAATGCCTATATGTCCAAACTGTGCTCGTGAGTTCTATAGGACTAAACAGAGAGGAGCAGATAGGCTAATACCATTACAGAAAATATGTAAGGTTGGTAGTGTGACTTTGTACTATTGTCCATTATGTCATCAATATTATATGAAAAGACAACAGACCATTAGATGTCCTGTGTGTAAGAAAGTGATGAGACATATACATGAATCATATTGGCAATGCAAAATATGTGGAAAGATATATGATACTAGCAAACGACCCATGATAGTTGTTGCACAAACCAAAATATAGATGTGTTAATCCAGAACAGGTATTCACACTAATGGAATCAACACAGGTCAGATCTTGGATGAACACTCGAATATCTCATATCAACAATTGCGAATCAACACTATTCATTTCGATAAGAATATGAGTACCATGTTGGTATCAAGCATTCCATTTCAAACAATCTAAATCAACATGTGTTATTTCCTTCAATTAAAGACACTCAGAACAGAAGACACACATCTATTGATTCGATTCAGGTCTGTGTAGCTTGGACACCTCTTGCATCCAAATCATTTCTACCAAATCTCATTATGTCAAATCAAGTCTATTCATTCTTTCCAATAGCCTGTAATTACTTTATTGACAAGATGATATGTAATCATCCCATTAGATTGAAGTATATTTATCAAATTTCAAAAATATGGAATGGTGTAAACACAAGTCTTTTTAACCACTTCCTCTTACATCAGTTGGGTGATTGATTGGAAACAAGATTGAGGAAGTTATTGACTAGACCAATTGTGATAGCATCACATGGAGATGCAGATGGTGTATCAAGTGCTGTATTGTTTTCATATGCGTTTGTTGTAAAGGATGTAGTGTTTCCAGAAATGTTTGGAGATGTTGATGACAGTGTTGATGTAGTATTAGACATGAGACCACGTGATCCTACATTTTCAAATATAGTTATTGATCATCATCCAGGACATCCAGATACTAGAAATTATCATCTGATATGGGAGAATGTACCAACATCACTAATAGTATGGAAACTGGTAAAGGATAAAGTATCTAAGAATCAATGGTGGAAAGTAGTTATTGGATTATGTGGTGATGGTGCACCAGAACTTGTTCCTACTGAAGTGTGGGATGCATGTCCTGAATTGTTTCATGAAATAGTTTCACATAAAACAGGAAGATATGGTGGATTTGTATCACGCAGACCAATATGGGAAATGCTATCTGCACCTATCAATTATGCATGTAGGCTCAAGAAGGTTGGTCCATTGTTTGCATACAAAATACTTAGAGTGGCTAAATCACCAATGGACATAGTATATGAAGATGCATTTGCTGTAGCAAGAGAGACTATTATGCAAGAAGTTAACACAATAGTATCCAATCTTCAAGTGTTAGATACTGGGAAGATATTATATGGTGAAATAAGATCAGAGAACAAGGTGGAAGGATTAGTAGCTATGAGATTTGCCAAACCAGGAAGAGCAGTAATGATTGTAAACAAAGAAACAGGAAATATTGCATTGCGTGGTACACTAGCTATGTGGGCTAAAGAGAAGTTAAATGCTAGAGGATGGAACTTTGGTGGTCATCCTGGATGGATAGGTGGTAATTTAGAGAACAAACCATCTCGTCAGTTGTTGAATGATATATTAGAGATCAGTAGATAAATTCATACTCTCTTTTTTATTTGAGGGAAATATATTGGGCAAGAAGTGTATTCTATGTGGCAAAGAAATTAAGACTAGATACATGCTCAGTAAATTAACATCACAGCCAATTGAAGTATTTGGTTACACATGGTCTCTTAGCATATCAACAGTGAATTCCATACCTTACTACACAGCTAAACCATATCATGCTACTGCTGTTGATGAAGTTATAGTATTGCCAATATGTGAAGAGTGTTTGAAGAAGAGACTAGGTGATGTTTTAGTAGTAGAGAAGTTATAAAGGGTATAGTGTATATTATTTCAGGGTGAATAGAAATGAGGAAATTAGAGTTTGATGATCCGATTTTCGGATATGATAAAAAGGGAGGATCATCCACCCGTAACAACACGTATTTAAAGGGAAGCAAGTTTCTTTGTCCAGACAATGGAGTGGCTGAAAGTATAACGGTTTACATAATGCAGTATAGTTCTGAAACTCCTAAAATTAAATGTGCAATCTATAAAGATAATAATGGTTATCCAGGAGAACTTGTAGCAGTTACTGAAGAGTGGATACTTACAAGTGGATGGGATGATTGGAAATCATTCAATATTACGTCTGGAGGGCAGTTAACAACTAATACATATTATTGGCTGATAGTATGGTCAAATAGAAACTACTGGCTTTATTATTCAAGTGGAGAGACAAATCAGTCAGTGTATAAACTTAAAGCATATACAGGTGATTTTCCAGATCCATTCCCTTCTGGCGGAACCTATCAAAACTATGTATATAGCATTTACTGCACTTACACGGCTGGAGTTCCTCCTGTTGGAAAACTATCCAGAAAACACATTACATTAAGACTTGGCTAGAGTGAAATGTTATATAGCAGTTCATTGGATTACTTTGATAGAGGTGTGAACATGAAGAAATTGATTGTAACTATTTCAACTGGCAAGGATGAACTGGATGAAGAAGTGTACAAACGTCTGAAGGAGAAAGTTAGACAGTTCTTGGATGAGTTCTTTGGAATTCAAATAGGTGAGGAGTGAAATGATTGCAGTTACCATTATAGATTGTAGAGGCAAGGAGAAAATGGAAGTAAGTAGATACAATGGTGATGTTTTATTAACATTCAGAGACATGGAAGATAACATACTCTTTCAATTTGCTATGAAGATGAGATGCAATACTGATGAAAACTTTGAACACATAATCAAGTGTTTCAAGAATCTAAAGATGTATGTGGAAGGCTAATGTGGTATAAGAACAAACATCACATGAAAATAGATCCCAATTTTGTTATCATGAAACATTATTTCTTAATGACATTTGATAAGGATGAGATGGAAGATCGTATGAAGAGAGAATGGATAATCACAGAATGGACTAAGGGAACTATACAAATTGTTGATTTAAGAATAGATGATGAAAATCAGAAGACAAGATATATTGATTAGAGGTGATGGATATGGCAAATAAAATTGTGTTTCTATCAGTAGATGCAACACCAGAAGAAATGCGTCAGTTAGCAGACAAACTGAAAGAAGTGACTGGATATGATTTTATAGTAGTACCAAGTGATGTAACTGTATTAAGGAAGGATGAAGTAACAGAAGTTATCAAAAAACTGGTTACAACATTGGTTGGTGATATTCAAAAGACAGTAACAACATCAGAGATAGGTGGATACAAACTAGAGTTGTTTAAGAGAATGGTTATAGCATTAGAGTCTATAGCCAAGTCATTGCGACAGAAATAAATATCACTTGTTTACTTTTTGAACTTACTCTGTAGTGAGGAAGAATATGTGGTGAGAGAATGAAGTATCTTAAGACAGGAGTAAAAGCATTAGATAAGTTAATGGGTGGTGGATTATCAGTAGGGTATCCACATGTTGTATATGGCAAGTACAAAGAAGGCAAGACTATTCTATCCATGCAAATTGCATGTATGTGTACTAGAGATCCAAAATATGGTGGATTAGGCAGACCTGCTCTTATATATGATACAGAAGCATTCTGGTCAGATGATGCATTTGAAGTGTGGTATGGATTCTTTAGGGAAAGATGGAGTGATCTACCTAAGAAGCCAATGATAGACATCAAACAATTACCAACTATATATGATACTGCCAAAGAACTTGGTTTTAAGATAATTATTCACAGGAAAGAAAAGAAGACAGAACCAATGATTTCATTCCCACGCAAACATACTGATGCTAGAGTTAAGGAGACAGAACAAAGAGAAGATTGGTTAGAAAGATCACCAATGTGGAAACTAATAGAGAAGAAAGACTATGGAATAATTGTGGTTGATTCATTTAGCATTTTGTTCAAGGATGTGTTCGAAAGTTGTCAACAAAACTATCCAGGTAGAGCATCAGCTGAACGTGTATTTCTATCTGGCTTACGTGCACTAGCCAAGAGAAAGAATCTAGTCACTTTAACTGTATGTCATGAATCAGCAAGACAGCCATGGGGCGGTGAATCTATTCCATATTATACTAAACACATATTTGGTCTGTTTGATGCAGATAAATTAACTAAGGCACTATATGGTGATACAGAACAGGCAGAGAAGAAGAAACAGGCATATGACACATGGAGAAGAGTAAAGGTAGTGTATAGATATAGACATCCATGGTTACCAGATGGTGAAAAATTGCCAATAGCATTAGAACTGAACAAGGGATTTGTAGATGTGAAGGAGGTATCAGCTTGAGTAAACTGGAGAAATGGCAACATTTTATTAGTACTGCTGATACCAATTCATGGTATTCTGGAACTACTTATTACAACATTACTGATAATTATGGTGTTGTATGGACTACTGATACAACATGGAAACATGATACATATTGGGAATATGTTGATTTAAGTAATAATGTCTGGTCAGATTTGTATAAGAACTCAGTTAGTCCAAGTCTATTGTCTCCAAGAGTATATTGGGATGAAGGTGTTCAAGTTCTGATGATTGATTTACCATATTATCTAGAGTCATATAGAGTGTTCAAAACAGATAACAAATTGTTTGTCATTAGAATACCATCCCAGAAACAGACAACACTTTCTCAAATGTTGGAATATCTAGAAAAGAATGTGTCAAAACGATTTGTTAAAAGAGTTATGGAATTGATGTTGAATCTACAGTTACTTAGCAAGGAAGAGATAGTGGTGGAACTTCTATGATATACATTGATATCAAAGAACCAAAAGAGATGGTTCAGTTACTTAAGCAACACAAGTGTCCTGTTGAAGTAACAGAACTATTAGCTGGTGATTATGTATTTGATGAATGGGCAATAGAAAGAAAGACTACTAAGGATTTTCTATCATCTGTATTTGATGGTAGAATATGGGATCAAGCATTTACCCTAATGACAAACTTTGAACATCCCATTATTATCATAGAAGGTGGATTTCCAGTTGTATATGATAGATACACTTTTCAGAAAAGGAAGGCATTCATTGGTGCACTAACCAGATTGTTAAAATCATTCAAATGTAGTGTAATAGTTACACCAGATAAAGATGGTACTGCTGAGTTCATAGCTAATCTATACAAGTCATTACACATAAAGAAGGATACACTTAAACCAGTTATTAAGAAAGGAAAGACACCAGAAGAAATACGTGAGAATATATTGTGTGCTATTCCAACCATAGGTAGAAGAACAGCTAAGAACATACTGAAACAATTTCCTACTATTCGTGATGTTGCTAATTCAACATTAGAGAATTTAGCTAATGTGAAAGGTGTAGGTGTTAAACGTGCTAAACTTATATTGAGATATTTGTGTGAGTGTGATTAGACCTGATGAAAGGAATGGAGAATATTGAGTGGAGGGCAAATGTGAATCCAGGGGTGATTAATTACAACACATAATATTGGGTGGGGATATTCTCCATTCCCATCAAGAGGTGTTTGAATGTGAATAAAATGGATAGAATGGGTATGTCAGATAAAATAGCTGTCAGATTAATTAGAGGAGGTGGAAGGATGGAAACTAAAGAACTGAAGATAGGTGAGAAGAAATTCAAACTACAAAGACTTGGCAATTTAACTTTCATGCAAGTAACCACTACACGGAATCCTACTGAGATGATAGCAAAACTAATACAACTTACTGTAATAGAACCAACATTGTCACAAGAAGATCTGGAATGCATGGATCCAGAAGTATTCTATAAGTTGTTGGAGGAAGTATTCAAGATCAACAAATTTGATAAGATCATACAAATGACACAAACCATTGGTAAGTTTCTACAGACAACATCACAAGGTGTTCCTAGATCAGGATATGTAGCATAAGAGGTGAATGTATATGGCAAAGAGTAAGACGATAGATAGATTCTTGAAGAAGATACAGGAGTGGGAAAGTCAAACAGGTAAACAAATACAGCCAATATATGAAAGACTATTGAAGAAAGTGAAAGAGAAACATCCAGAATACAGTGATGCAGAAGCCAAACAGTTTGCACTAGAATTGATCAAATCCAAGTTGATACAAATGAAGGTGATACAAAAGAAACCAAGAAGGAAAGCACTAACATTTACTGGATATATTATTGCTGATACTGGTCCAATAGATACAACTGAAAGAATGAGAATACAGGCATTAAGGAAATGGGCTAAAGATCAGGATGCAGCCATAGCACAGGGGTATTGTTTCTCTGATGGTAGAGTAAGAGACAGGAGAGAGTTTGTTAGAAGATTTGGTAGG
>Ga0190361_1000849_pt1 | contig 11935 bp, 6 predicted proteins | sample 48721845_MG_FD_161273 | JGI IMG/M metagenome (GOLD analysis project Ga0190361, IMG submission 161273) | Hydrothermal vent microbial mat bacterial communities from Southern Trench, Guaymas Basin, Mexico - 4872-18-4-5_MG | ecosystem: Environmental > Aquatic > Marine > Hydrothermal vents > Microbial...
TCCACCCTTGTACAGAGCTGTAAGAGCTCTGGTCTGATACTCTGAATTACCTGTTCTTTCAAACAGTTTTTGATATGTAACTCCCAGATTGTTGTAAACCCTCGATGCCTCTAAGAGAACCCGTTTATGATAAGCTCTCCACGGTTTTATCTCACCAAGCCCTTTCACAAGCTCGTCATAAACATCGGCCAGCATAATAAACTCTCCCAGCGCCGCCTCATACCTGCCAAGGTGAAGGAGTGCAGTACCAAGTGCATATCCAACATAGGGGTTGTCCGGCATTTCTTCTGACAATTCTGCCCAATAGGTATAAGCTCTATAATAATTCCCCCTGAAAAAGTAAAGGGTCCCAAGATTATACCTTACCTCTTCATTTACATACCCCAGATTCTTCGCCTCAAGGTAATACTTGAGTGCTTCATCATAGTTCTTTTCTCTGTAAAAAAATACATGAGCCAGATTGAAGTATGGTTTTGGATTAGTCGGAGAAGCATCAATTGCTTTCTTAAAAAAGTTTATTGCTTCAGCTATTTTCCCAGGCAGTTCCATCCTGCTATAAAGTTCACCAAGGTTATTATACGCGTTTGATATCATCTCATAATCCCTGCTATCCCATGGATAACACAATTCCCTTTCCATCTCAAGCTGGATGGCATACCTGAGCATTCTCTCTTCTTCCTTCTTGTTATTGATCGCCCTGTAATAAAGCGAAAAAACATAAAACGCAGGAGGATAGTATGGAGGCTCTTTAACCACCTTATACAGCAGACCCCTTACTGGCTCGAGGTTCCCCTTATGGATAAAATATCCAGCCAGTTCAGTATATACAACAGGATCTACATCATCTGGATAAAGTTCATTTAACAACTCGTATTGGTAGCGGATATTTTCACTATCATTTTTTAACAGGCTGATATAGAGAAGTTTGAAAAGTGGATCACTGTTCTTAATATTCTTGCTGTAAGCTTTATCAAAAAGTTTATATGCTTGATCCAGTTTCTCTCTATCGATCCTGCCCCAATCGATAAGATTCTCACCTCTCAATTTTATGAACTCATATTTATCAGGATACCTGTCAATTATCTCCGTGTATAGCTTATCCGCTTCCTCAAACCGCTTTTGAACATTGTAGAGTTTAGCAAGATGTACTCTAAGGGATATATTCTTAAGCTCAGGGTCTTTTAGAATTCCTGTTTTTAATTTTTGTTCAGCAAGAGAATAATTCCCGGATAAAGCATATTCCCAGCCGAATTTATCGTACTGGGATACCTTCTCATATATCGAGGTTGCTTTTTTAAAGTATATTTCTGCATCCTCATACCTTGCAGCTTTTATAAACTCCAATCCCTCCCTGTAATAGCGACCCGCCCTAATCGGTTTCCATGCAAAGATAAAGAATATAGCCCCTATTATCATCACCACAAGAAGTGCAAGTACCGATACACGCATCAGGGGAGCCAGGTTCTCCTTTAGAACCTGAACGATTCCAACCTTTGGAGGCACAACTACTTCGGGAGGGATCTTCCGTGGAGGTATCTTTCTTCCCGTAGCCTCTTCCACAAAAGATACGATTTCTCCCTCCGGTGCATCAGCGAGGAGGAGTTTTATTAGCTGCTTTATCTCATCGGGTGGTAGCGTTACATTCACAATAATATCTCTGACAACGGCAGCAACCCTTGGGGAAAGCTCCTTTATTTTTGTCTGGATTAAAACTATATCTTCCTCACTTAACTCAATATCAATTTCCTCTGGGGCCCTCTCTCCTGTCGCCTCTTTAGCCCTTTCCTCTGCCTCTTCAACAACTGCCTCTTCCTCAAAACCCTCTTCAAGCGGTACCTCACCCGCCTCCTGTTCAATCTCTTCTATCCCAGGAAGCTCTATCTCTTCCTCCCCACCAATCTCCTCAGTTGGTTTTTCCTCTTCGCCCACTGTCTCCTCTTCAACCATTTCCTCCTCTATACCGGGAGGTGGCGCTTCTTCAACGCCTTCGGGTAACCCGGGTTCAGGAATCTCTTCTTCTCCTACCGCAAGCTCCTCTTCTATTCCCTCAGTTACACCTGAAATTTCTTCAGGAATTTCAGCTTCAGGCTCTTTAACTTCCTCTGCACCTTCAATCTCTATTTCTTCTTCTCCAATCTGCTTCTCCTCCTCGGGCGGGCCCTCTCCTTCAACCGGACGGGTTTCCTCCCCCAGAGGGGGAACTGGAGATACCGGCTCTTCTCCTGCCGATTCAGACGGGATTTCAACTTCAGCTGGCTTCTCTTCTTCAAGAAGCTCCCCAGCCCCGGGCTCTGCTCCCTCTTCGAGCTCTTTCTCCAGAGCTTCGAGTTCTCTCAATTCAAGCTCAAGCTTCTCTTCTTCCCCGATCTCTCCAATTTCACCAATCTCAATTTCAGGGGGTTCTACTTTCTCCGCCTCAGGGGAAACCTTTTCACCCGGAATCTCGCCTGGAGGAACCTCCTTTTCTTCCTTTACCAATTCTTCCTCCGCCACCCCTCCGCCGGGAAGCTCTTCCTCAAAAATCATTTCCTCCTCTGAAGCTTCCTCTTCAGCAGGTTTTCCCTCAGGTATTTTTTCTCTTTCAGAAGGTTTTGCCGCTACCTCTTCCTCCGGGCGTTTCACCGCTCGTCCTACAGGTGGGGCCTCCTCAGCTGAGAGCTTCTCAAGGTCAAAATCTTCAGGAAGATCCAGTATCTCTTCACCTTCTTCTTCCTCTTCTTCGCCAGGTATTTCCAATGGCACCTCAAACTCATCAGCAGAAGCAACCTCTGGTTTTTCCTCAATAACTCCTTCCTCTAATCCTTCAAGTGGCTCCACTTCCTCTTTTCCAGTTCCAGCCGGTGGTCTTTCAGACCTCAGTTTGGGATAATCTGGGGGTACTTTGCCCCCTCTTTCTGTTTCCCCGAGCTCTTTCAACATCTCTTCAATTTTTTCGATATCGGACAAATCTGGCAATTTATACTACCCTCAATGTTTACCTTAAATGATAAAATACTTCACTTTTCATCTATAAAGTTAATAAAATATTTTTCTCTTAATAATATTATTGTCCAAAAAACCAAAATATTTAGACATAATACCCAAACCTTTATATATTTAGCTTTAAAAAATCAGATTCCGAGAGAAATCACAATCGGGGAGTAAAAATGGATGTAAAACCTGCAAGAAGAGTTGAGGAAATCGGTGGATATGCTTTTGCAGATGTTGATAGAATAGTCGAATCCCTTAAAAAAGAAGGAATAGAACCCATAGATTTCGGAGTTGGTGATCCAACACTGCCAACTCCAAAATTAATCAGAGATGCATGTAAAGAAGGGATTGAAAAGAGAAAATCATCAGGATACCCCAGCTATATCGGTGAAATGGAATACAGAGAAACAATTGCATGGTGGAGTAAAAAAAGATTCGGAATAGAACTTGATCCTGAAACCGAGATAATGTCCACCATAGGTTCCAAAGAGGCTATATTTAACTTTCCTGAAGCATTTATCAATCCTGGCGAATATGTTCTTACCCCAAATCCCGGTTACCCGCCATGGTCAAGAGGAACTCATTTTGCCGAAGGCAAAACCTACTATCTGAATCTTTTGCCTGAGAATAATTTTTTTCCCGATTTTGATTCCATACCAGATGAAGTCTTAAAAAAATCAAAAATACTCTGGATAAACTACCCGAATAATCCAACCACAGCCTTTCCGACTGAAGAATTCTACAGGGAGGTTCTTGAGTTTGGTGAAAAACACAATCTTATCATTGCAAGCGATGAATCATACACAGAGAATTATTACGACACACCTCCAATCTCAATTCTTCAATTAAAGAAGGAAGGAGTTGTGGTATTTCAATCGCTTTCGAAAAGGAGTAATATGACCTGTTACAGGGTAGGTTGGGTGGCCGGAGATAAACGAATCCTAGACGTTTATAAAAAGGTAAAACCGAACATCGATTCAGGAACAGCTACTTTTATCCAGGACGCCGCAATAGCAGCCTTAAAGGATGAAACTCATGTGCAGGAACTGAGAATCGATTACAGAAAAAAAAGAGATATAATTATCGATGCCCTAACGTCGATTGGCCTTGAAGAATGCAGACCGCAGGGAACCATATATATCTGGCAAAAGGTCCCGGAAGGATTCAGTTCGCTTGATTTTGCTAAAAAGCTTCTCGACAGAGAAGTTGCTATTGTAACAACTCCGGGCAGCTGGCTAAGCGTAGAAGCCCATGGTATAAATCCTGGCGAAGGTTACGTGAGATTCGCCCTTGTACCCTCCATAGAAAAAGTGGAAGAGGCCGCTGAAAGGCTGAGAAATCTGAAAATATAAAAGGTCTGTTTCCTGTGAAACTCATCATTAATGATCTCTACATTGGGCTTCAGTATGAAGAGCGGAAAAGATGTTTCAGTTCGGCAGTATTTAATGGTGGATACACCCATGCAAACCTTTATCTTAACTTTCACGTAAACTCCAATGATCTAAAAGATAAGAAACCGGAAATACTAATCAGGGAGTCTCTCACAAAAAATAAATTCTCCATAAATTCCACAGTTGCTCTGCTCACTGCAGCAAATCTAAAACATGCTCAGGTTATCTCCAGAAAATATGAAAATGTGGTCGTAATAGGTCTTATATCAGCGGGCACATCAAATGCTCTGAATCCAGTTGACAAAATCCCGGATAAAGACATTACTGGAAATGATATAGAACCTGGAACAATAAATATAATTATTGCTACAAATCTCTACCTTCACGAAGAATGTTTCGCAACAACAATTATAACGGCCACTGAAGCAAAAACAGCTGCTCTCATGAGATTGAATGTGAAGAGTGTGTATTCAAAATCTCAGGCTACTGGCACTGGAACAGACTCCATTATCATCATTTCAGGCACCGGAAAAAATACAAGATTTGCCGGAGGTCATACATTATTTGGTAAAATGGTTGCAGAAGTGGTTTACGAAGCTGTAATTAAAAGCCTTGAGAAAAAACCGATAAATCCTATTATCCCGAAACACCTATTGAGAGAACTTGAATAAAATAACGAATGTCGAGTTTTCTGAAAATAGAAATCCTAATACAAAATAACGCTAAAAATGTTGCAGCACCGGCAGACTTCGATCAATTCATATTAATATCTGTTGATTTTTTTATCTGGTATCAATAAATTGCGTTTCATAATGAAAACTCGAGGTTCGTCCTAAAACAAAAAAGAGTAAAACTCGGAGAAATAATATGGAACTCATGGATATTATCAGAACAAGAAAAAGCGTGAGAAAATATCTGGACAAACCCATTGAAAGGGAAAAGATAATTAAATGCATTGAAGCAGCGAGACTTGCACCTTCAGCTGAAAATGTACAACCCTGGAGATTTATAGTACTGGACGACCCGGAAATTAAAAATCACTTTTGCATGGAGGCCTGTAGCGGCATCTACAGACCAAGCCTGTTCATTAAAAACGCACCAGTTGTCATAGTAATCCTTGCTAAACTTGACATTATAGCAAATAGAATTGGCAGAGCTGTGCAGGGAACCCAGTACTATCTGCTTGATATAGGAATAGCGGGAGAACATCTTGTACTTCAAGCACAGGAGCTCGGCATTGGGACATGCTGGATAGGATGGTTCAATGAAAAGAAGGCAAAAAAGGCTTTAAACATACCCTCAAAGTACAGGGTCGTTGCTCTTATTGCTATGGGATATCCCCACAAAGGTGCAACGAAAAATCGCCCTGATCTACCCTTCGAAAAGATATGCTTTTTTAATTCAGCAGAGGGGCTTTAATCTTTTTGATCAGGACAATCATATGCTAATCTTTCTCTTTTATGGGGTCCTGGGACTTTGAAATCTCATCATTTGAAATCTCATCATTTGAAATCTCATCCTTTGGACTTGACTTTATTATACTTTCCACAGCTTTAAGTATGGTGGTTTTTTCATCCTCGGAAAAATCCAACCTCTTAACTAACCTCGCAAGGAATGGTTTTACAAACCTCTCAAGTTCTCTGGCTTTTTTCTCATAATCTGTTTTCTGATCCATCATCATGACGGTCACGGGAAGGAGCCATTCATACTCACCAATTTTCTTAAACCCCAGTTTTTTATACATATTTATATATTTTTTTTCATCAGAAAACACATCAAGAAATATTCTCTCTGCTCCCTGAGACTTTGCATAAAGATAGGCAATACTCATCAAGCCAAGTGGAATTATACTCCTCCTCTCCTCTTTCATCACCGCCAGTCTATCTATCTCAACACATCTAAAACCTTTCTTTAAATCAGAGATCGGAAAATGATCCTCAATTGGGAGTCTTCCAATTACTCTATCGGAGAGACAGGAGACCGTGCCAACCGGCTGGAGACCCTTATAAGCAAGTACGTGGTATGCCTTTTCATCTTCTGGCCTTCTTATCGTTTCCTCAAGATACCCCTTCTCTCCAACCAGAATTTTTCTCTGAAGATAAAAAACATCCTCAATTTCTTTGGTACTCTTGGCATGGATAAACCTTATTCTTGATTTCTCGAGCCGGTTTATAGGTACCTGAATGGCAAATGAAGTGCCCGCCCCGGGTCTGCTATCCACATTTATCCTACCACCCATATTGTATATAATTTGATAAACTATACTGAGGCCAAGACCAGTTCCCTTCCCCGGCTCCTTTGTGGTATAAAAGGGATTGAATATATTCTCTATATCTTTTTTTTCAATTCCCGGTCCAGTATCACTGACAACCATAACCACGTTGCCTGCTTCTTCTCTGGTTTCAAGTATGAGCGTCCCTTTACCCTGCATCGCCTGAACCGCATTTATAATCAGGTTCAATAGAACCTGCTGGAGCTCTCCCATATTTGCCTCGAGTTTGGGAACATCTCCATACCTCTTTTCCACTTCTATCTCTTTAAACTTCATGCCCCTTCTTGCAAGTTTCAGAGTATCCTCCACAACCATATTTACATCAACCAGTGTTGTTGCCTTTTCTTCTCTCCTTGAATATCTTGCCAGGTCCTTTATTATTTCAGCTGCACCCTGGGCATACTTTATTATATCAAGTGTATATTCCTTCAGTTTTTCATCTTTATCAACCTCTTCGAGTAATATCTCAGCAGTTCCTATTATTCCGCAAAGAGGATTGTTGATCTCATGGGCAATTCCCGAGGCCAGGGTCCCGATACCTGCCATCTTTTCAGACTGTATGAGCTCTTCCTGAAGTCTCTTCTGCTGGGTGATATCCTGGAAAAACTCAAGAAATATTTTCTCAGAACCATGGGGAACGCTGATAGGATAAAAATGTATCGAAAAGGTCATCCCCGTATTTTCATCCACTTTTTCCATTGTAAATGGCAACTGGGAGTGCAAACAGTCCTGAGCCATACAGTTTTCACATGGCTTATTTCTACCAAAAAATACGTTATAACATTTGCTGCCAACAAGATTGTTAAACGGTTTCCTGAAGTACCTTGTAGCTGCATAATTGACCATAATAATGTTGTAGTTAATATCCTGAATTGAAATTGGAGTTGTAATTCCGTCAAAAAACGCTTCAAGCTTATTTCTACTGATAATAAGTTCTTTATTCATCTCCTGGAGTCGTTTTTGCTGTCTTCTCAATTTTTCAAAGGATATGGCGTTCTCCAAAGCAAGAGCACATTGGCCCGTAAGTATGCCCAGTATTTCTGCATCAAATTGATCAAAGTATTCCTTATCCCTGCACCTTCCGAGACATATAAAACCGTTTAACTTCTCCTTGAACTTGAGTGGGAGAATTATTTCAGGCGAAAGACCATTGGAAAACAAAGGTTGCAGGTCTTCTTCATATTCTGCTTTCGATGGATAAAAAATCGGTTCGGAGCATCTTTGAAGTTCCTTAATAAGTTGAGTATTCCTCCCAACAACAAACTCCTCTTCATCCAGATCAATCGTTTTCTCGCCCATCTTCGCAATTATTTTATAATTCCTTGTTGCATAATCCAGAACAAGCATCATTGCCCATTCAAGGTTAAAGGTTTCAACCACTTTGTTGACAGTGGATGCCCCGAGCTTATCAAGTTCTACTATGGTGGATAAACTCTCCGAGAAACTTTTCAAACTCCTGTAATAATCAAGTCTCTTGCCAAAGTATAATTTTTCAATAACAGAAAGCGTTCCAGTTCTCAATGGTTGAAAAATAATAGCAGCAACAATCCCAAGAAAAATTGACAAGAGGAAAGAATACTGGAATGGAATTTTGCGCATGATCCTGAAAGAGGCCCATATGATTCCATAGAAGATAAATGCCGAAATAATAACCAGCACGAGATAGAGAATAGACCTTATAACGAAAGCCGAGTAATTTACAAGTCTATACTTATAAATGGCGTAGAAAATAATAAATGCATTGATGGTCGAGGCAAAAAGATCTATAGGATATCTTCCGAGGGGTTCATAAAGATTTACCAGAACCCCACCAAGCATTATTGCAGCCCCAATAATGGGAAGCCTGAACTTTTTCTTAAGTGCTTCATTCTTTGCCAGATACAATTCACGGAGAAGTACAAAGATACCAAACAGGAGAAAAAGATAACTCAATACATAGGCAATTGAAGATCCCTTTGCAAGGCTATAATAAAATTCGTTGCCAATAAAATAAGCCTCGGCAACAATATGACCCCTGAAGTTTAAATACAGAAGAAAACCATAAATTACATATCCCAGATATAAAACAAGGTTGTAACTGGATCGTCTTTCTTCAAAAAGGTCCAGGAGGGAATGAAATATCACAATAGGCCCACCTAGCATCCCAACGACCATAAATCTATTCCAGAAAAGGGGAGAAAGGATGCCGGTATTCGCATGCATCATAAAAGAGCCAAAGCTCCACATGGCCATCAAAAACATATAAAAAATGAAAGGCCAGTGAATCTTTCCGACTTTTTTCTGGTAAATTCCAAATACTGCGAAGAGAATGTAAAGGACAAACGAAATAAGCGGTATAAACGAAGAAAGGTTAAATATCATAGCGATCTCAGACTTTTTACATCAACTATTATCTTTTATACCAAAAATTAGATAATATTTCAACATTTATATTATAAACCCATAATATCAGAATATCAAACCTCGTTTGGATAAGATTTAAATTATCCAGTTCATAAAAATAAAAAAAAATCCCACCTTTTCTGGAACTTCATGAAAAAATGATTAATAATATATAGTGTAGAGAAAATTTTAACCTGGTAAAAAGCAATGGTTAACTATTTCCTGGTTCTAAGTTCGTTTTTATCCCTACTAATATTCGATCTTCTGCAGATGGGTAAAAACTATTCCCTGAGAATATTTTTTTCTATTATCGGATATTCAGGTATCGTTTCTGTAATACTTTTAAATTGTCTGAGAACTCAGATACCCCCAATAAGTACACCTTTGAAACTTATTTTAATCTTCTTCACTTTTCTTTTTTACCTGCTTCTTATCTATTCCCTTTTCATTGAGATAAACGTTTCTCCATACAGACATCTCCATACCAGAAAAGTGTACGATAAAGGCACATATTCCATCTCCAGACATCCAGGTTTCCTCTGGCTTTCACTCCTCCTTAGTACACTTATATTCCTTTATCGAAATAAAGACTTTACAGGTATAATGCTTTTCATCCTGGTGATGGATTTAATTCTCGTAACAATCGAAGACATCTTTATTTTTCCAAAAATTTTCAAGGACTACAACGAATACAAAAAATATACCCCATTCCTGCTGTCTTTCAAGGTGTTCTACAGGGAGAAGTCCAGATGAAAAACAGAGTCATGATTGTTGATGATGACCCTGCCATCAGAAAAGTTATCGGGATAAATCTTGAAAAATCTGGTTTCGAAGTGATGGCTTTTTCCAAAGCCAATGACGCTCTAGTGGCTCTGAAGGAAGGGGTTTTTTATCCCGACTGTATACTTCTTGACATAAGAATGCCTGGAATGAGCGGGATTGAGTTCCTCGTTCTTTTAAAAAAGGAACATCCAAATCTTCCCGTCATAATGCTTACAGCTCTAACTGATCTCGAAACAGCAGTCGATACTATGAGAAAAGGTGCATTCGACTATGTGGTTAAACCTGTCAGAAAAATACAACTAGTTGAAACAATAAAAAAGGCAATCAGATACGGGGAAATTCTGCTTGAAAATGAAAGATTGGCAAAAGAAAACCTTGAATATCAGAGAAGTCTTGAAAAAAAGGTTGAGGAAAGAACCAGGGAATTAATATTGGCCTATAAAAAACTAAAACAAACAAACCTTGAGACTGTAAAATTGCTTGCTGAAACAATAGAAGCTAAGGACCCTTATACCCGTGGACATTGCAACAGGGTCAGGAAACTTTCAGTTGAAATCGCAAATTTAATCGGATTTAGCAGAGAAAAAACCGAGGCTCTGGAGTATGGAGCACTTCTCCACGATGTTGGAAAAATTGGCATAACAGAAAAACTCCTCCACAAAAACGGGCCACTGAATGAATCTGAAAAAAAGGATTTCCAGAGACATACAATTATAGGAGAAACAATCCTGAGTACAGTTGAGTTCTTCAGACCGTGCCTGAAGATTGTAAGACATCACCATGAATGGTATAACGGAAATGGTTATCCAGACGGGCTAAAAGGAGAAGAAATAGACATTGAAGCCAGAATTGTAGCCATAAGTGATTCATACGATGCAATGACTTCAACAAGGCCCTACCGAAAGGCACTTTCCACAGAAATCGCCATTGAAGAACTTAAAAAGATGAAAGGCAAACAATTTGATCCGGAGCTTGTTGACCTCTTCATTGACAACAAACTTTACATGGTACTGGAAGAAATGGAGGTTTCAGAAAACACAGTTATTACAAAATAGATCAATATAATTTTCAATCTCTTTCATGTATCCAGATCTTCATGATTTTCCGTACTTTACAGAAAACCTCAATACAACTGAATTGTTCCAAACTGAATCCCAGTTCAAAAATACCTAAACATTCATAATTACCTTTAAAATTACATTTTTATTGCTAACTCACTCGATTTTAATTTTATTTGTAGAATCTGATAGGGCGAACTTCGAGTTTTCATTATGATGACGCAAATTATTTCTACAAAATAAAAAAATCAACAGATATTGATATAAATTGTTCGAAGTTCGCCGGCACTGCAACATTTTTGGTACTATTTTGCATTAGGATTTCTATTTTTCAGAAAACTCAACATTCGTTATAATATACAAAACAACTATAATTACTTTGTTTAATAACTAGCTGATAGGAACAGATTAATGGCCCAAATAGCTCTTGTTGACGACGATAAAAAGCTATCAGACCTTCTGAGGGATTATCTCGAAGAAAACAACCACAGGGTTTTTCAATTTTTTAAACCAACCGCCTTTATTAAGGCAGATTTAAACAATTTTGATATTGTAATCCTCGATATTCTTATGCCCGAAATGGATGGATTCGACATTTTAAGAGAAATCAGAAAAAAGTCTTCCCTTCCGGTAATTATGCTAACAGCACGGGGAGACGTTTATGATAGGATTGTGGGACTGGAACTGGGCGCAGATGATTATATGTCAAAACCCTTTGAACCACGCGAACTACTTGCGAGAATCGAAGCTGTTCTAAGGAGAGCAAAACACGAAGTAAAACCCCAGCCTGTTCTTAAATACGAATCATTTACACTTAACCTTGACTCAATGGAACTCAGAGTAAATGAAAAAATCGAGCCACTTACAAGCGCTGAGTTTGAACTTCTTAAACTTTTCTGCACCAATCCATTTAAGGTACTTTCACGGGATAGGATAATGAATGAAATAAAGAACATCGCATGGGAAAGCTTCGATCGCTCCGTAGATGTTCTGGTAAGCAGATTGAGAAAAAAACTACATGATAACCCATCAAACCCAAAAATCATAAAAACGGTATGGGGAGAGGGCTATATGTTCAT
>Ga0190361_1000850_pt1 | contig 11908 bp, 14 predicted proteins | sample 48721845_MG_FD_161273 | JGI IMG/M metagenome (GOLD analysis project Ga0190361, IMG submission 161273) | Hydrothermal vent microbial mat bacterial communities from Southern Trench, Guaymas Basin, Mexico - 4872-18-4-5_MG | ecosystem: Environmental > Aquatic > Marine > Hydrothermal vents >...
TTGCCCAATTGCCTACCTAGAAAATCAACTATTAATTCTGTAATCTTTGGTTTAAGAAAACTGAAGGAAAGCCTTCGCCATATAGATATGGCCTCTTTTATAGGGATCAATTTGCCCTTGTAAGGAATTTCTTCCATATTTGGAAGAAATTTGCCTTTTATCTCCTCACTTTCGACTACCCTCCCCTCTGCAAAATCAATTAGACGGATTCTCACTTTAACTTCTGGGAGCTTAAAGGTTATGAGTGGAACTTTGTATTTGTCTGATTCATAGCCTGTAATAAAACCAATAACCACAGCATCTACGGTAGGGATATGTCTTATGGTAGGGGTTTTTAGCCACTTCTTCTAATGTCCAGCCATTTTTTTGTAGAAATTTTTCCAGGTATTCTGATTGAAGAACTTGATATCTTTTATTTTCTGATAGATTGGCCTTAAGGGCATCTGTTAGTCTTTGTGCCACTTTCTCATAATCAGCTACATAACTATTTGTTTCCCAGAAAAATCTAAAAAGAGCCAACCCTATTGTTTCAGAAAAAGCATCATTAGAAGAGAAACAAACTATCAGGGCTATAAAAATAAAACTCGTTCTGAGCCCGTTCATCTCTACCTCCCTGATTTATATTAACGAAACAACTGAGAATTTTTCTTTAGCTGATTTTTGTCATAGAAAAATTCGTTTAATTCCGTTAACTATGAATTAGGAGGATTTAAAAATTGGGGACTGGAGAAAGATAAAATTAGGTATAGAAGTACTGCTGGGACGTCTAAGGAACAAAACTCTTAATTTAAGCCACAGGTTTACACAGAATGAACGCGAATCATCAGGATTTTAAATGTATAAAATATTTTCTACAGGTATCGGCGAAAATTTGTGGCAGATTTTATAATTAGCATCAAGAAAGAATTATAACAAAGTGGAAAGTAATTGAATGAAAATGGAGGTTAATGATAAAATGATGGGTAAAAGAATTACTACAGTTGTTCTGTTTGTGGGGAATTTCTGTCCGTAGCTTTTTTCAGAGTTGATTTATGGCAATCAGTGTTTTTGGAGCGAGATCCATCCATCACCACGATGGCCTCAACCTGGAACACCATGTGGATAGGGCTTGTTGACAAATGGAGATTACACGAAATACAAGAAATAGTTTATGACAAGGTGGACGAATTTATCAACGACTATCTGGCTGTGAATTTAACTCAAAATGTAGACCAACTAATTAAAGACACAGGGCAAATTAGACCATTGAATATGGACCAAAGAGAGTCTGAGGCTATGTTCTTTGGTATATCAGAATCTGAAGACGCTGGTAAATCCAGCAGATGTATCCCACCAGAGGTTTTATCCGTGGAGATAATCGATGATTAGAAAAATTTTCTTTGCTAAGAAGGTAAACCGGGCTTTTTTAAAGGCATAAGAACCAAGCATTTTTTTCTTGGAAAAATTCTTTCAATTGTCGTTAATTATAAATAGCAAAGATTTTGAAACTTGGAGAAAGATGGGAAATGTTTGCAAATTTTATCAAATCCTTAGTAATATTTTTTATTTGCTTGCTTGTTGCCAAGGCTTTAGGGATAATTGATTTTCACCATCCCTTACTAAAGGAAATTTATAGTCATGTTTCAGCCCAGTTGATCAAGCTTTCACATTATATCACAAATGCCAGTGGAAAATAATTTGTTGCCAAAGCTTTTAAATTATCTTAAAAATAAGGAGGAGTTAAATGTGGCTGAAAAAGACATAACAAAATATTATGACCTGGTTTATTATAAAGCACGAAAATTTTATGAGAAATTATTGGCGGTGGGAATAGCAGGGAAGGATAAATGTACTCAGTTTGAAGATATCCTGCAGGAAGGATTTGGTGGGTTGGTTAAGGCATTCAAGAAGGATAATATTTCTACCTCGTATGTCAATATTCGTATTGAGGGATGTATAAAGGATTTTTTGAGAAAAGTTGGCTCACTATCTCAGGAAGATTGGAAAAAAGTGAAAGAATACAAAAAATGCAAGGAAAGATTAATTAACGAAAATTTAAGAGAACCTACACGTGAAGAAATTGCAAAGTGCATGGGAGTATCTGTTAGGCAAGTTGAAGAAATAGAAGCATTACTTGAGAAGTATTATTTTACAATGGATGATATAGATAGCCCCATACCTTCGGGGGACTTAAGACCTGATAGGAAAGCTGAGGTTAGACAAATGTTAGAATTATTAGAAAAATGTATTGAAAGTTCGTTAAATGAGGAAGAAAGGTCTATATTGATTATGAGTATTGTACATGACTACACACTTAAAGAGCTAGCAAAATTGTTGAATAAGCCTTTATCAACAGTTGCAGCCATTAAGAAACGGGCACAAAATAAAGCTAAGGTATGTTTAGAAAAGAAAGGATATAATATTTCTGATTTTGGAGGTTCTTGGAATGGTTAAAAAAAGCATTAGTTTAAAAGATATCTTAAATTTGTGGGTATCACAAAAAAAGGATACAAATCACATTAGTATTGATGAGCTATACGACTTTCTAAATCAGAATGTATCTTTAGAAAGAAGAGCAGAGATTATGGAGCATCTAATTAGATGTTCCGTTTGTTCTAAAAAGCTTAAAGAACTTATGGAAGCAGAAGAGAAGGCAAACGCCATGGATGTAGTTTTTTTAAAAGCAGCGGCAACATTTAAACCCGAATGGCCCATAAGGGTACAAACAGAGGGAGGAAAGTATATTGTAACCATAAGCCCTCATGAAGAAGAGCCTGAAAGGGGCCTCATAACTGTAGAGGTTGACCGATATTGGACAAGACAAATTGAGGGAAGGCCTATTGTTGTGAGGGATGGAAACAAACGGGAGCTTTTACGAGGAACTGTAATAAATGGTAAGGTAGCTGGCAAATTAGACAAATTGAGCGATATTGAACTTAATGGAATAATTATTGAGCAGGGATAATGGATGTATATGCCCTTTTTGGAGATGGAACAGCAAGCAAACTTTGTATGGAATTTTTTGTTCCTGTTTCAGGGGACCCGAGAGCTGTTCAATCATTTGCAATTTCCTCCGTTGCAGCTGATGTTATTAGATCTGCAGAGAAGGCTCTCAATTCTGCTTACAGCATTTTGAGCGTGCACGAGAAGAATTTGAAAAGAAATTACGGCATTTCTTTGAAAAAACAATACCGTATTTCTTATGAGTTTAAGGGTACCCCACATAATAAACCAGTGATGGGCGCCAGTGCTACACTGGCATTTCTTTTAAAGTTTTGCTACGGGGTTCTAGGAATTAGACGGGATTATGCAGTTGCCGCTACTGGAGAGCTTGATATTGGAGGAAAGGATGCCAAGGTAATCAGGGTTGCAGATATCAACGAAAAAATAGAGGCTGGCATAGGGGTTTTAAATTCTGGTGATAGAGTCTATTATCCAAAAGACAATGAGAAGGAAATCAGGGAGGACCTTCTGAGTAAAGCGAAGGAAAGAGGTCTAATCTTGTGTGGAGTCGCTACCGCTGAAGAGGTCATAAAAAAGGAGTTTCCAAAAATCGCTGGAGGAAATTTGGACATTAAAAAAATTCTTGCTACAATTCTGATTGTTGCAGTTGTTTATATCAGTGGAGGAATTTATTTGCAAAGTTATAGCAGAGGTCACTACGTGTTTTTAGGTATAGCAAACAAATTAGAATACTTATACCCTTGGGTAAAATTTTATCTCCAGTTAGGTTTTGATAAGAAAAAAACCTCTCAGGTAATAAAGAAAACATTTCTGCGTGACCTGGTTAATCTTTTAGTGAAAAAGGATTTTATACTTAAGGCTTATGCCTATAGTGAGAGTGAATATTTTAGAGGAAAACCTTATGAAGTAAAGTTATGTTTTAAAAAATGCCGCATTGTGGGGTCTGGGACAGAGCGAAATTTGGATAGTATTTGTGGAAGAGGTAAAGATGATTCAAGCCTTGATTCTACGTATAAAAAAGCAGCGCTGGATTTGTGGCGGAAATTGCTGGTTATAATATCAGGGCCTAAAAGGCCAATGAGGAAAGAATGAGAATATTTGAAGGAAAAAGTTCTGAAGCATTGTTGACCATTGTGGGTCTTTGTTTAGTCCTAATCACACTTAGCGAGGTGTTCTCATCAGAAGACTCTGCATTACCTCTTTTTTTCTTCGGTAGTACCTGCCTACTGTGGTTCTTACTTGGTAAAATAGGGAACTTGCTTTTCAGATCTCATCCAGAGAGGCAGCAAAAATTACAAAGGAAGTTGGATAAAAAGCTGAAATCCGCTGGTGTGAAGCGGCTAGTGCAAATATACTTTAAATTTTGGCCTAAGCCACAGAGACTTTTACAACTTTTCACCATAGCGCTCATACTCCAGCTCTTAGGGCGCACTTTGCAGGTCATGGGAAGACAAGGTGCCTCAACTTGGGAGGGCATATTACTTTTATTGGCCTTTACCTGGGGCGTGATAGCAGGGGAAAAACTCTATCGGGCTGTTCCATGGCTGAGATTGGATTACGGTAAAGATGAGAAGGCCACGACGAAAGCCAACGATATTTCAGTGGGACCCCAAACTCAGAAAACACCGTTGTTTATAAAGGGAGCTGTTTTAATTCTGGTGATTGCAGGTATAATTGGATATTTTTCTCTAAAGTTTGGTCCCTCCTCTTTACCAGGACAGGCTAATCAAGGAATGGATAACATCTGTATGAAATACAAGTGTGAGGCTATAGCTCTGCTTATAAAACTGGATGAACTAAAGCGAGAGATTATTAATGATAAAATTACCTACGAATAGTATACAGAATCTCTAAAAAAAATAAAGCCTTTGGTCAAAGCATTCAAGAAAAAATATGGGAAACCCGGAAAAGAAACCGATTCCCCAAGGGATGAACTTTCTAAGTTCAACCAATATTATTCATTTTATTTTATTTGTAACTCCTTTGATCAGTATGAATTTGGAGTCAAGTGTTGGAAGATTGACAAAGCAATACCCATGGTCTTAGAGGATAAATATAAAAAACTAGATCCTTCACACAGATGGGAGGCATGGGGCCGTGCCTTCAAGATGATACGCTTTGCAAAAATTATCCTGGATAGACCTTGTAGAAAAATTGACTCTAAGACCAGAAAACTTTACAGGAAGCAAGAATTGGAAATGCTGAAAGACATGAACCTAAGCCCTGAGCTTTTTATGAGAAAATGGGGCACTTGAAGCGAAAGAAAAAACTGCAAAACCTAAGAAATAAGGTAGAAGGGAATGTTGGATCATTATTTGAATGACCTGAGAAAGATATGAGTAGCCCAAAGAAATGTCCGAATTGTGGTTTGATAAACCCTGATATAGCCCAAAGATGCGATTGCGGCTATGACTTCGAGTGTGGAGAAATTAAGTCGCCGTACGTGAAACCTTCGAGGAAAAAACATTTGTTGAGACTGGAAAGCATCAACAAGGCCCCTTTAGGAATAAAGATCATAGGAATTGTCAACTTGATATTTGCTATTGCAGCCGGTCTCATCTTATGTGTGATTATCTTGGGAACTGTTTTTCAACATGGCGATATACCATTGGCCTCTACCGGTGTAGATGGTATTTTTGTTGTTGCTACCCTCTTAGCCGTTATCATTGGGGTCTGCACGCTGATAGCAGTTGCGTCAATACATCTCATGATGTTAAAGAAGTGGGCATGGTACTTTTTTATAGTTGCTCAAGGCCTAGGTCTCATAATCGCATCTTTTAAATTGCTTAAAGCTGAACATATTTTGGCTAACTTCGGAGGCTTGTTGCTAAATATGGTTATCTTATGGTATCTCTTCAGTAAAAGAATGATATTTGGGCCTTCTTTATCGCAAATTTCACCGGAAAAAGGAAGGAAATGAGATGAGCATGATCTAGACCTCAATCAACACTAAGGCAAATTGAGCAGAACCTCCACAAACATATAACCACCCGCCTTTGGGCCATACAGGAATTAAAAAGGACAGGAAGCAAAGACGCACTCCAACTTCTGGAGACATTGCTTGATGATAAAGATGAGGATGTAAGGGCTGCAGCAAAAGAAGCTATAAGGGACATACAAGGAGGTGTATAAAGGCAGGGCAATGGTTGAAAAATAAAGAAGTTTTGTGTTATTTGAACAGGAATATGACATTTTTTATCTTTCATTCTCTATAAAGGGAGGTAAATCTAAGGGGAAATTGCTCTTTGACTTTAGGGAAATCGGAGGTGTTTGGAATCAAAGTAGAGGGGGTAATCGAACCCGCAGCCATGATGATAAAGTTGGGGTTTAAGCCTCTCTGTCTCTCTTGAAGAGAAATATTGTCTATCCAAAAACAAATTTGTAGAATTTCTCACTTAATCCTTGCTACCTAGACGCACTCAAAAGTCTCAGATGCTAAATCAAGGCATGTATTTGCCATAATCTAGTACACATCGTGACATCGGGCAGTTTTTCTTTCTAACGACTTAGAAATATTCTAAAATCATTCGTGATATTTTTATAGAAGCAGGAATGAAAAGGTGAGAAAATCAGATGAAACTTACAAGGACGATATATGGACCCTCTCAAAATTCGTTCAAGACTATTTCTTAGACAGAATGTAGCAAAGTGGAACAGAGGGTGGAACAAACTGAGAAATGATCTAATAAAAAGGTAATATAAAGTGAGTAAGACGAACGAAATAATTAAAGGAATAACTAAAATAAAACTAGGTGAAGTGATAAGGAATTCATTTCACTCCTTGTTTGTGGAACCAAGTCTATTTGTGCCACCACTAGTTGGAATGGCGCTGTCTACTCTTACCTTTTGGATTTCTCTTTTTTTATTCTCAGGTATTGCTGGAACCTTGATGATCTCGTTAGCTTTTTTTGAGATGGGGATGCTATCAACATCGATAATTATGACCATTGTTTTAGTAGCGGTATCTTTTGTTTTAGGAATCGGAATTCAAGTTTTTGTAAGCGCCTGGACAGAGAGCATGCTCTTGGATGTCGAAAAAACCGGTAAAACGAGTATCGAAGGCAGCTTTCTTAGAGTCCGGTCAAAATTTTGGAAGGAGTTTTTTGCATGCATTTTCACAGGTTTTGTTTCCGCTTTACTGTCAATTTTCATTTTCTTGTTTGTTTTAACCATTGCAGTCGCATTTGGTATGGGCATATTTCAAGAAATCTCAACCGGAAGGCCTGGTATATATGGATTTCATGCTCCTGCCTTAATAGGGCTTGGTTTGTTAATAATCTTTATCTTGATAATACCCTTTACTATTTTAAGCATTTCGTTCTGGTTTAGTGGAACGGCCATAATGAAACATGATGTTGGTTTGTTCAGTGCTTTAAGACTAAGCTGGAGATTCACCATGAGAAATTTCTGGCGCATTGTGTTTCTTTTTCTTCTCATAATTGGTGTGTCTCTTGTTCCTTATGTTGGTGAGCTCCTTGGTCTGTTTCTTACACCACTATGGATGCCATATGCTTATATGAGACATGGTTAACAGAAGAATTTGAGATACAGCAATTCTATCATAGCAAATCAGTGAGCCTGGATACTACATCCACATAACCTAGCCAGATCGAACAGGTTTCTCTTTTTAAAATCCTAGAAAAATCCTGAAACCATTCGTTATATATCTATAGAAGGAGGCGTGGAATGACGGGTAGAATGATAGAAAAGAATTTAAACTTTGGTTCGCTGCTTCTACTTTTTTGGCTTGTTTTATTTGGTCTCTCTTCATGTGCTCATCAAAAGCCAGTGTGCCCCACCTGTTTTGACCTTGTAGGGGGTTCTTTATCTCAAGCCAGCGACGCACAGATAGCAACGTTGTTAGATGAAGCAAGGGGTAAAGGTGAAATTGATTCTTGCTGGAAACCGTTAATAAAGAAATGCCTGGATGAGCGGAGGAATATTCCCCACGATCACATTACCCATGCAGTTAAGGTTTTCAACAAAAGAAGAGATGAGGAATATTTTCATAAAGCCGTGTTGAGGTATTTCCAAGAAATAATAAGGAGAGATGATTTGAAATACCGGGAAGTGGACCGTGAATTTCTTAAGGCCTACTGCCATTATACTATAACCAGGGCCACAAAGCCTGACGACCCTGAATTGCTTCAGGCTAAAGATTTGTGTCGCCGCCTGGATCCATACCTTTATAAGCATATTTTTATAGTAGAATAAAGAGGTTCGAAATGAGAAAGAATTTTTTCCCTATTTTGATATGTATTAGCGTCTTATTCTGGTCTTTTCCACTCTTTGCAAAACATGAAACCCTTGATCGAGCTATAAATATTGTCAATAGAAGTAAACAAAAAATTGAACAAAGTGGAGAAATAGTAAAAAAGACCACTGACGAATTTGGAAAGAGTTTTGCTGAAAAGGTTGGAGAAATCCAATATCTCATTGATGTAAAAAAGGATTTGGAAAGGAAGGGTGAACTTGACCATCTAACTCGGCGGGTTATCGATGGGTATATATTGCTAAAGATTGGCGAATTGAAAGAGAGTACAGGCAAACATTTGCCTTCTCTTCTTTCTGCTTTAGATCACTTTGACCGCACCGTGTCCGGAGTAGTGATAGATATCCTAGATACTGGATATATTAATGCAAATTATAAACTTGATTATAAACAACTTCTGGAAAGGGAGAAAAGGCATTTTAATAAAGCCTATAATGAGGCTAAGGAGTTATTAGAAAAGTGCGATGACGGAGACCAAAATGCCTGTGAACGTTACAGAAGAGTCAGGATGAAGCTAGAAAGAATGAGACAAAGGAAAACCCTGTATGATATGCGAATCAGGGTAGCTATCTTAAACCAGAAAATTACTGAAAGGATTAGAGATACTATAAAAGAAGAAGGGGGAGGCATAGGCGCAAAGTTCAGAAACAGTTTGAGCAAACTTTATCTAGCCTATTCAAAGGTAACTCCGCTTGTACATTTTTGGGAGCAGGCTGGAGCCCTGTCCATTCCGACTCTTACAAAGCTCTCTGAAAATCTAGAAATTTTAGACCTGTCCATCGGTAAACTAGTAGATGTGGTAGATGGAATCGTGGAAGGGGTACTTAAAGACCTTGGCAAGATAGGACCTGTACCTCCGGCCCCAGGCGGGAAAAGCATTAATACCCAGGAAGAATTAAAAAGGCTAAATGAACTAAAAGTGGATATGGAAACAAACGTTATTGGAGGTGAAGAAAGATGAGAAAATTAGTGGTTTTCCTTATATTTGCGTTTGGATGGTTGCTTTCAGAAACAGCCTTCTCATTTGAATATATTGATTTTAGTAATTCTACCCCTGAGCAGAAGGAAGAGGAACTTAAAAAAATCGGAGAACAATTGCCTGTGTTGTTTAGAGAAAAATCCATTGAAAAAAAACAGGCAGACATAGCTTTTGCAGACTATAAAGCTAATTTGAGAAATCTGCTTTTTTACAGTAGCAGGCTTGCAAATTACTACAACTATGAGGAACTTTTAGAATTCCTAAAGATTAATACACGTTTAGGCACACTAAAGGAGCAAGACTGGACTGAAGCAGAAAGGATAAATTATGCCAACAATAAGTATAAACAAACCAAAAAAAATGTGGAAGCGGAGATCGCAACCTATGAAGACTTTATTGATATTAGCCTGGATGCCTGTTTGGCCAGGAATAATGATTTCTTTTTTAAAACCAAAGTAGTTAATGAAGAAGAGTATCAGTTAAAAATGGAGGAGTTCTTTCAGAGCAAAGTCTATAAGGATTACATCTCCAGTAAGGATTCTTTACAAAAGATGAAACCTAAACTGGTAGCAAAAATAGACGAAGTTATAGCTGTCTGGGAGAAAGCAGATACTACTAATCCAGAGGCCCCTATTATAGCTCAGGAGATAGTTAATAAATTGTAGGGAGAATGCGGTGAGGACCAGCAAAATACATGATTTATTGATGAACGCAGAAGGAAAGATTGGGTCCAAGCTCCTCTCGTTGGTTATCTTGCTTTTGTTACTGGCCTTTGCTTCGATTATATTTCACTTCGTACAGGCTGGTGAGGAAACGCCCAAAGGCAAAATAGTAGTTAAAGTTAATCCTGTTATCACCCCCTCTGTAACCCCTATTATTGAAGAACGTGCACCAAAGCCGAACCCAAAAAAAGAGGAACAGAAAGGAGCAAAAGAAAAAAAATTAGAAGAGTCCTTCCCCCAAAAAAGAGAGCAAGGCGAGCCTATCAAGCAAACAGAAACTCCTTCTGCACCACGTGAGGACATTGGATTTAAAAGAGAAGAGAACAAACCAGGGGATAAAGACGGTGAAACTAGGTCAAAAAATCTTGCTTCCAAAAAAGGTGAAAGGAGGCCTTTAAAATCGATCAAACCCAATCCTGTACCACCTGAACATGCCAAAAAAGAAGGCATAACACTTTCAAAAAAACCTATTGTCCTGGATAAAGAGCAGTACCGAGAAATACTGCGTTATTGGGAAAACTTGGGAAATAATGAGCAGGTCAAGGGGCAGGACATCTCTGTTTCTGTCAGAAATCTTCGTGAAACCTATCGTTTTTTCGGGATGAAGCCGGTGCTAATAATAAAGGGAGATAAAGAAAAATTGTATGACCTTACTAACAGTTCATCAATGCTTAGGCAAGAGTTAAAAGGCTATTCAGATGTTGTGTTTGAATGCAGCGAGCCCCTGCAGGATTGGGCAGAAAGCTTGAACAAAATTGGCATAAACGAGAGCACTGAGTTTAAGATTTATTACTATATGTTTCCGTGGATCAAAAGTAGTATTTTTGCTAGGGCAAGACAATCAGTTGAATATGCTAGGCAAAAGGGTCTTTTGAATAAAACAATTGAGATGTCTAAAATAGAAGTTCAAGGAGATACACAGGTAATTGAAAAGAAAGGGGGAGGGAAGTTTGGTCTGTTTATTCCCAGATTAATTTTAACAGCTAAAGGAGAAACCATTCGTGTAAACCTAGATTGGTTTTCCCGTGAAAAAGACCTTCAAATCCTAAGTCAAAATCTTCAATAGAGGGAAACATGGCTTTTCTCAAATGGTTTTTTGATAATTTTACCCCCTTTTTTGGAATAATTTTTCTTATTAATATTTTTCTTATGATAGACCGCTTTTTAATGGTTTATAAATATTTGGGCCATATTTCGTCGCAAAGTTTGGGCCATGTTAATGACGAAAGGATCTATAAAATAATTTCTTTTCTAGACCCATATTTTCAAAGATTGGAAGAAAGTATCTTAAGGGATGATGGAATGGGGGGGTTTATTGTTAGTGCAATTTGGTACAAGACCTATTCTCGAATTGGAGTTCACCTAGCAGCCTTACTTGGATATGGTAATGCGCTCATTCAATGGGGATTTGCAGGAACCATTTTTGGAGCAATTGTTGCCTTTTGTGTGTTTAAAAGACTTGATGATCAATCAGTTTTACCATCCAAAGTCTTGCTACATACCTGGTCCCATGGCCTTTCTACGGCACTGTACACTTCCCTAGCTGCTGCAATAATCGGGGCAATTATACTGACTGTTACCTACTCCTTTTTATATCCAAGATTTCACAGCCTGGGGGAAATAGTGGATGAAAAAATTTTTAAAATAATGGAAAAGAGGACAAATAGCAAAGAGGAAGCTGGTGATAAGTAGAGATAGAGAAATTAGATTCGGTCAACATCAAGACCCAGGAAAGGATCTTTTTGCCTATCTATTCTTACTAACGATAACAATATCGTTACTATTTCTCACCCAGGAGCTAAACATGATAACGCAAACACAAAATGCTCCTGAGAATAAAGCTATGTCACTTAAAAAAAGGATCGAATTAAAACCAGACCATATTGGAAAGCTAGTAAGGAAAGATGGACAGATTTATCTTTGTTTTCAAACGAAACTATACCTTCCAAAGGATGAAATGGATATTGCCCACTTAAAAAATGAGGGGTTTGT
>Ga0190361_1000851_pt1 | contig 11892 bp, 14 predicted proteins | sample 48721845_MG_FD_161273 | JGI IMG/M metagenome (GOLD analysis project Ga0190361, IMG submission 161273) | Hydrothermal vent microbial mat bacterial communities from Southern Trench, Guaymas Basin, Mexico - 4872-18-4-5_MG | ecosystem: Environmental > Aquatic > Marine > Hydrothermal vents >...
GCAGATGGCAAAGGAGCTGGGAAGAACAGAAAAACAAATAGGCAACAAAATATGGTGGTTGAAGAAACAAGGAAAGATAAAAGAACAAAAGGAAACAAAAACAATAGTGATTGATGAAATAGAAGACGAAGTATTTGAAATGTGGGTGCGAGGAGGCTGGGAAACAATAAGCAACCAATTCAAAAAGAGAGTGGAAAGAAGATTCGGAGGAAAGAGGCAAATAAGAAGCCTAGCAAGAATAATACGAGAAGGGATAGAAGCAAGAGGAAAAGCAAAATGCAGGGATTGCCCATTGATAAAAGAAATAGGAGAAGGGCAATACTATTGCAGTGTAAGAAAGGGAGAAGTAAAGCCAGAACAGTACATATGCAAAAAGATGATAGGAGTAATACCAGGTGAAGAATGATTAAACTAAAGAATTGGTTAAAAAAGCAAAAATGGGATTCACTAATAATATCGAAGACTTCGCCATTATCAACAAAAATTTATGCACATTTACTAAAAATATTTACAAAGAGGAAAATATACTTTTGTGATGGGATACACGATGAGGAAGAAATACAGAGAGCAATAGATGAGCTAGCAGGAAGCACAATAATGGTATCGAGAGGAACATTCAATATAGGGGACAAAATATGTATGAAAGATGGCAATGTATTGATAGGAAAAGGAAAAAATACAATACTTAGGATGAGAACATGAGATGCCCACGATGTTTAGCAAAACTGGTAAAGCTAAAGGAGGGAAAGAAATACCAAACATTTGTAGAACACTGTAGCGATCCAAACGCAGATAGACCAGAAAGACCAGCATATGTGTGCCCAAACGGTTGCCTACCAGGGTTTTTTGGAATAGATGGAGGACATTACGGAGTGGGAGACGAATTATACCAAACAGCAAAGCATCCAGAGTGGTGGTATGCAGTAAATAGCTTCGAGTGGAGAGTGCATAACTGGGATCTGTGGCACCAATGGGAATGGAAAACAAATGAAATTTTAGAGGCTGCAGGAAAATTTATGGAGAGGATGGAACATGAAAATATTCTGGAGAATTAAGGATCAAAAAACTAAGGAGATAATCGAAAAGCTGAAAGAATACTATGGAGAGAAAACATACACAAAAACGCTGGAAAGGGCAGTAAATGACCTATGGAATATGCTAAACATGCTGGGCGAGATAGACGGAACGCACACATTAATAATAACTGCAGGAGAAGACCATCTAAAAGAGCTACAAGAAAAAGGAAAAGAGTTTAAGGAGAGTGTAAAATGAACTGCCCAGTATGCAAAACACAAATGATAGTAGACACTGATGTAACAACAAACATGAGTTATGTGCCATTACGATGCCCAAAGTGTGGATACAGAATAGTAGACGCAAAGTGAAATAGCAAAATTACAAACGAGAGGACATAAATTGTAAAGCTGAGTGAAAGAAAAAGCGGAGGGGATGGGAAAATACATGCAAAGCAAAAAATCGCTCAGAAACGCCAAAAACGGATTTTACAATAATTTTTTATTGACGAAGAGTATTAACATTTGATGGACCTGAATTATTGTATGGAATGCCTTAGTAAACATTCTGGCGCTGCAATAAAATATCTTGAGGAGGCGGAGGACTTTTATTTAAGATCAGGAGAGCTAGATGAAACAGTACAGGCAAAAATGAGGGCAACAACAAAAGAGATAGCAGGGATGGCAGATGACGTAAAAGCAAATGCACCAGACCCAATTAAAAAACTATACAATGACTTTCAGATGGTGAGAAAGGAAATAGATCAAAAAAAGCTGGAATACGGAGGAGGAACGATAGAAGACATAAGAGAGGCAAGGAAAAAGCTAGAAGCATTGAGAAATAGACTATTTGACATAAGAAAAACAGCAGACTTCTATGTAAAGCCAGTGGTAGAAAAAATAAAAGAGAAAGCACTAGAGAAAAAAGGAATCGTTAAAATAACGCCAGTAGAACAAACATCGAATGAAGAGGGAAATCTGAGAATTGAGCAAACAATAGAAACAATAAGGAAAAAGGCAGAGGAAAGAAAAGAGAAAAAGGGAGAAATATTCGATAAATTAATAGACCACTTAATGTTTAAGATAATGGGATAAAATGCCAGACATATATGTGGATTGCTCAACAAGCCCACCAGCAGCAAGGGTATATGTGGATGGTGTGGACACAGGAAAATCAACACCATGCACATTAAGATTCCCACTGTCAGATGTAGGAAAAACAAAAGAAATAAAATTTTGGAAGCCAGGATACAAGATATGCAAGAAAAAGATAACACTAGCGCCTGGAATAACAGTAAGCTGTAAATTAACACAAAAAACAGGAACAGTGTATGTAAACTCAGAGCCAGACGGAGCACGGATAAAGATTAATGGAGAGCTACAAACAAAAAAGACAGATGCAAAATTTGTTTTGCCATTGGGAACTTATAGGATAGAGGCATACATGGAGCCAGAAGAGTGCTGGGAAGGAAAGATGGATACAACAATTTCAATAGAACAAGATGGGGATATAAAGGTGCTATCAACACAGTTTAAAAAGACGGGAACACTGAGCATATATTGTAATAATGATTTTGAGTGCGACATTTACATAGACGATGAAAAAATAGGAACAACACCAATAGAGAAAAAAAAGATGGAAGAAGGCATATACACAATAAGAGCAGTGCCAAAGGTAGGTCATCCAGAAATATGGAAACAAATAAATCCTGTAAACAACACGGCAAGTGTTTTATTCTGCCAGGGCACAATAATTAATTTTGAATTTGAGAAAAGACGAGGGACTGTAAAAATAGCATCAATACCGCCAGGATGTATGATATACATAGATGGGGCGAAAGGTAGTGGATTGACAACAATAGACGGAGTGAGAATAGCGATGGATGCAGGAGCACATGAAGTAAGAGTGGTGCCCGATCCAAACAATATATTTCTAAAAATGCTTGGAGAAGAAACGATGTCTATATGGTGTGATCCTGATGAGGAGCTAACACATACATTTAAGTTAGATATAGATTACAGAAAAGTAGCAGATATGACAATACCAGAGTGGGTTAAAGTATTTCCAGGACCGTGGAATAGGTGGTATAAGGAGCCAATAGATATAGACTGGAGGAGGTTAGGACAATCATTAGCGTTTTCATTTGGACTTGAAGATTTATGGATAGCAATATCTGCGGTGGGAGAAGACGATAAAGTAACAGATGAGCAATTAGAGGCAATGTTAGCACCAATCGTAGGTGTAGGGGGAACATACTCATTAAGAACTACGCTTTACTGGGATGCACAGAGAGCGAAAAAAATATTAGCTGGAATAAAACCAAGGATTGGAGGATGGTTGAGAGTGTGTGGGATCTTGGCTTCATGGTACGGGGCATGGAGTTTATTTTTATTTTTACAAGAAGAAGCATTGCAAACAACATCAATGGGAGTATGGGTACAGGTATCAGGAAAACAGTGGGAATCAGCAGAAGCAACACTTGAGACATATAAAGATCTTTTAGATTTATATGAAAAATTGTTAAAGGTATCATGGGTAGCACCACCATTACCGATATTTTACGAACCATATTTAAAGGCAGGAAAAATGCAATACAGTGCATACAAAAAAGCAATTGCAGATCATAAAGATGATATTTACAAACCACCTGGTGCAGGAGTAGAGACAGGACCAGTGTATATTTCATCGGAGCCATCAGAGGCAGAAATATATTGGTGGCAGGATGGAGAATGGAAACCAACATATATGACTACTCCACAATGGTTAGCATTACCTAAGGGGAAACAAAAAATACGATTGCATGTAATAGACTGGCAGGGTGTAGAATGGGAAAAAGTAGAAGAAATAAATGTATTATCACCAACAGAGGTGAAATCAGATGATGATTATAAGCATTTTATAACGTTAGAAAAAGTAAAGCCACCAATTCCAGAGGAGTTTAAAGTATGGGTAACAAGAATAGTAGATGGAGACACGGTGGCGACATCATTGAACGCTGTGGACCTAAAAACAAATGAAAGCGTATCACTACCAGAATACATAACACCAGCAGGCAAAAAAACTGGAGAATGCCATATAAGGCTTGCAGGAATAAACTCATGCGAGTCAGATGGAACAATAACATGCGAGTGCTGCCCAGATCTTAAAAAAGTGGACACAAAGTGGTACCGTGCAGCAAAGGATAATTTATTACCAATAAACAAGGAGTATGTAATAGTGAAGGTTGATCCAGAGAATCAAATGGATAAAAATGGAAGAATACTAGGGGTGGTATTCAAAGACAATGTAAATTACAATCTAAAGCAAATAACAGATGGAATGGCATGTGTGCAGACATACGGGCAGACAAACAAATATGTGGATAAAGAAGTCTACACAGAAGCAGAAACAGAGGCAAGAAATAAAAAGATAGGGATATGGTCGCTACCAACTGGAAAGCTACACATAACAAGCTCACCAACAGGTGCAAAAATATACATTGACGGAAAAGACACAGGAAAAACAACGGCAGAAACAATAGAAGTAACCGTAGGAACTCATACTGTAAAGGTAACAAAAACAGGATACAAAACACAGAGCAAATCAGTAACAGTAAAAGAAGATGAAACAACAGATGTAAACTTTACATTAGTGCCAACAACAGGATCAATTCATTGCATAACAACGCCAACATATTGTAAAATATTACTAGATGGGAAAGATACAGGAAAGGTAACAACAGATACAATAAAAGATGTCAGTGAGGGAATTCACACAATTACATTCAAAAAAGACGGGTATAAAGACTGCACAAAGACTGTAAATGTAATTGCAGGAGAAACAATAGAAGCATTCTGCGAATTACAAGAAATACCACCAACAACAGGATCAATACATTGCACAGGAAAACCAACAGGTGCAGAAATATGGATAGACAATTCATTTACAGGGAAATACGTATCAGAAACATTGACAGATATATCAGTAGGATCACATACAATAACTTACAAGAAGGAAGGATACCAGGATAAAAGCAAGACAGTAAACGTAATTGCAGGAGAAACAACAGAAGTTTACATGGAGTTACAAGAAATACCACCAACAACAGGATCAATACATGTAACATCAACACCAACATATGCAAAAATTTTGTTAGATGGAAAAGACACCGGAAAACTAACAGCATCTACAATCAGCAATGTAAACGAGGGTGAGCACTCCGTAACAGTTACGAAAGAAGGATATGAGTCAGCAACTCAAAATGTAAATGTAATTGCAGGAGAAACAATAGAAATTCATTTTGATTTAGTGGAGATACCAGTACCACCGACAGAGGCAAGATATTATATAAAAGCAGCATACGACAAGGATGGAAATGAGCTGAGTAGTGTAAAAATCTATGTGGATGGGCAATACATACATCATTATGTACCGCAAGAATTAATTTTTGGACCTGGGAAAACAATAGACACATATGTAAGCGGGGAGCTGGGAGAGCACACTATAAGGTTGGAGAAAAACGAGCTGAGCTGGCAGGAGACAATCACTCTAAAAGCAGGAGATGATATAACAAGAGAGCCAGTATTAACAACACCAGCACCAGAAACAGTATGCGACTGGATAAACAAAGTAGGAATAAACAATCTAACATTAGATCATGCACTATATGTATTTTACAAGTCTAAGAAATGGGACAGCCTAGCAAATCAAAAATTCAACAAGATTCCAGAGGCATCAAGAAAAGAAATACCAGCATCATCAGCAACATTGGACAATGCACTGGGAACATACTATTACAGCAAAGGATGGAAAAATTTAGGAGATAAAAAAACAGGGTGCAAATATGGTGGTTAAGGGAGAAATAGATTTTGAGAAAACAATATTTCCAGAAACAGGAAGCACAGATGGAGTAATAATTGATGTATACCCAAAAAATGTGGGTGATTCTGATGGGATAATTAATGTCTATCTATGTTTTGATCCAAATACAACAAAGGAGGGGTGCCAGGGATACACAAAAACTGTGCAAGCAGGCAAAACAGCAGATACACCAGTAAAAGCAGGATTTAAAAAAGAGCCAGGGATATATTCGATAGGTATTAAAGTATGGGGAAACGATGAAACAAGACCAGGATGGGATGACACAAAGAAGGCAAAAATATGGACAATAACAATTTTAGGAAATATATGCGACTGGATAGATGAAGTGGGGATAAACAACATAACAAAAACCCACGCACTATACGTTTACTACAAAAGCCAGGGCTGGAACACAATCGCCCAACAAAAATATAGCCAGCTATCGCCACAACCAGGCGAGATAGACCAATCACTAGCAACAAAAGACAATGCCTTAGGAATTTATTATTATTCACAAGCATGGCTAGACCTAGGAAACCAAAAAACAGGATGCTCATACATGTAATACAAAAAATTATTAATGGACAGGGCATTTATAATCGGATAGAATGATGACAAATAGAAGAAGGGCACCAGCAAGTGGGCTGGGCGACATAAACATGGATGGATGGGTAGATTTTGCAGATGCAGCATTGTTAGGTAAAATTATTCAAGGTACTATAGTACCAACACCAGAGATGAGAAGGAGGGCAGACATAAATGGAGATGGAGTAATAGATGAAAGAGATTTACGATTACTTCATGGGTATCTAGCATACAAAACAGATTTAAAAACACCAAGACCAAGGAAATTACAAACAGAGCCACCATTGGAATTAAAAATATGGGCTGCAAAGAATTATGGAGAAAATAACGCAATAACAGCAAACACATCAGATAACATAGGAATAGCATGCTTAACAGACAATTTAGCAACATTGCCAACAGGCTACACATCAGCAGATGTTTGCAATGAGGATTTTTTGCTGTGGTGCCAAAATAACGTAGGATGGACAGTACCAAAAGCAACAGTAAATTTTGAAACAACACCATCAGGTGCTGAGATATGGATTAATGGAATAAAAAGAACGGAGGTAACACCAGCGACAATAGAGTTAGATGAGGGAAGTTATGATATTGTATTCAAAAAAAGCGGATATGTAGATTGCAATTGCAGCAGACATACAGGAGGATGCCCAACAACAGTAGTAGCTGGAGAAACTTATACAATCTCATGTGCATTAATACCATTACAGGTATCTATAACAGCAACATCACCAATACCACTAAAATATTGTGATGAATCAGGATGTTTTGATATACCATGTACAAGACCAAATCCATGTGGAATACCAATTAGCATTACTGATGGGAGATTTCCAGATGAGGCAGAGGCAACATTTTTGAATTTAAACATTGATGTAACAGATGAAAGAACAGGAACAATAGACTATAATGGATTCAAAGGATCATATGTGGTAAATCTAGGAAACGGGACAATACAAATAACATTAACAGAGTATCCAAAAGCAATATGTCATTACATAAATCTAGTAAACAAGCAGAATCTCACAAAAACCCACGCACTATACGTTTACTACAAAAGCCAGGGCTGGAACACAATCGCCCAACAAAAATATAATGAGTTAGGAATATACGGAAAAGTACCAATAGCAGACGAAGCAGCAACAAGGGACAACGCATTAGGGATCTATTATTACAGCCAGGGATGGAATGACCTAGGAAACTCAAAAACTGGCTGCGGATTTACATTAGGTTTAGGAAAACAAAAGAAAAAAAGCAAAATAAGGGTGATATGATGGGATACGTAAATGGAAAAGAAAGAAAGCTAGACAATCCGATACCTGATGCAATAAAAGAGTACATAGCAAAAAATTACGGAGACGGAAATTGCATAACATCTGAGACAGGAGATAACTTAGGGGTAGCATGTATGACAGGAACATTAAAAGAACCATTGCCAACAGGATACACAGTAGAAGATATTTGCAAAGAAGAAGTAATAACATGGGCATACGACAATGTGGGGTGGTGTATAAGTGCACCGCCCCCATCGGGTGTAGGATATGTCCACATAGCAACACCAACAGACGCAAGCACAGGGCAATCATTATCAGCAGTTAAAATCTATGTGGATGGAGTATACATACATCATTATGCTCCAGAGGATTTAACATTCGGTCCAGGGAAATATTTGGACACATATGTGAGTGCGGAATTCGGAACACATGAAATAAGGCTAACAAAAGATGGATACAATGACTGGGTAGAAATGGTAAATGTGCAGGATGGTAGCGATATTACATTAACACCATCAATGACAGCAACAACACCAGAGATACCAACAATAGAAGTGGTGGCGGGATTAACAGGAAGCATAACAGACTGGACAGCACCAGATTACGCACAACTAGGACAGACAATTACAATAGAGGCAACATGCAAAGGGGATGAGGACATATCATGTAAACTAAAGATAAGGGCAGCAATAGGATCGCAAACAGCAGAAAGCGACTATGTAACTGTGGCAGCAAAGGGAGCAACAACATTAAGTGTGCAGATAACAGCACCAGCAACAGCAGGAGTATATACATTAACACTGGAGTTATTAGGACAGGTACAGGACATAGAGCCAGAAACATTAGATACAAAAACAAAGCAGATAACAATATCATCAGTACCACCACCAGAAAATTTGGTAATAGAGGCACCACACAACATACCCAGTAGAGTAGAACTGGGAGAAACAGCAGACTTCGGAATAGGAATAACAAATTATAGAACAACATCGGCAAACATTTATGTTGTGTTAGAAGAGATACACAAGACAAAACCAGGAGTATCATTTTCACAAACGAGCGAAACAGTAACAATAACATCAGGAGAGCATTTACAGGTGCCAGTAAGCTGGCATGTGGCAGAGAACACACCACTTGGAATTTATGAAATATATGCATCACTGTATGAAGCTGGACTGGGGAAACTAGGAAAAGTAAGATTGGGGACAGGAGAAATAAATTTAAGCAAATTAGACTTAGAGAGGGTAGCAAAAGATGCAGTAACAAATTTCGTAAAAAAAATGTTAGGAGGTGTATAAAATGCCAGAGCCAATACAGAGGGTAAAAATAGCAGAGGCAAAAATCAAAGGGGGAATGGGATGGGATGAAATAATAAAAAACCACACAAAAATTATGTCAGCATTAGAAACAGCAGCAAAAAACAGACTGTGCGCATCAGTAAAATCAATAGCAGACCAAACAAAAATAGATGAGGAAGATGTGAGGAATCATTTAAAGCTAATGACAATAGACAAGGGAGGAATGTTCATGGATAAAGAAAAACATACATTTTGCACCCATCCATCCATGATCCTTGCAATAGACAAATTACGCTCATTTGCAAAATAATAATAAATGAGAAAGAGATACAGATAATATGACGCAAATAGAAGGTAGAGCATACGACAGCGAGAAAAACATACCAATAATGAATAGCCGTGTGATTTTCAAAAATAACAAAACTGGAGAAACATTTGAAGTGCCAACAAATGAAGTGGGTGAGTTTAAAATAGAAATTCCAGAAGGAACTTACACAATACACTTACTGTCTCAATTATACCAGCCAGTAACATTAAAAGATGTAAAAATAAAGGGACCAGCACAGGAAATAACATTCAAATCGGCAAGAATAGCACTGTGATAAAATGACTAAAGTGTTAAGAGCTTTAATAGTGGCACCAGAGCATGATTATGCAACAGAGGGTAGTCATAGAATAGCAGAGATTATAATGAATATCTTACCAGAGTATGACATTGAAGGAATATTATTACAGAAAAAAGATGCAATAAGAGGAAAATTTGAAACAATAGTAAAAGAAAAAAGACCGACATTAATAGTTTACCTAGGACATGGAGATGATGATGTATTATATGGACAAATACCACCAGGGGATAGAACACCAATGATAGAAGATACAAAAAACCCAGACATACTAAAAGGGACGGTAACAGTAGCAATAGCATGCCACTCATTGAATAGGCTGGGAAGCATTGCAGTATTCAAAGGAGGATGCGACATTTACATAGGATCGGACTCTTACTATTTCTTACCGGGAAATGATGAAGAGCATAGTTACATGGATGATTTTGCAAGGTGCATACTGGCTCTAGTAATAGCACTTGTAAATGGGGACTCAGCAAAAGAGGCATTAGACCAATACAGACAGCTATGCGAAGAATACGAGGCAGAGTATGATAAAATAGGAACGCCAATAGCACTCACAGCAAGAAACTGGATGATGGCAAACAGGTTGAGTATGGGGATACGAGGAGAAGCTGCAGGCGGGCTAGTATTCGGAATTTACAACAAAGAATAGAACAGACTGGGAGGGTAAGAGCACACGGGTAGACCTTGTTGGTTAGCTTTTTTTAAAAGCCCTCCCGTCCTCCCCTATTTTCAATAAACTTTTAAATAGGCAACGCATTATGGTATCATGGACTTAGTAACTTTAAGCATGCTTGGACAAGACCAGGGGAATATATTTCAATTGTTAGCACTGCAGGAGGCAGCAAAGGGACAGCTTGGTGGTGTTAGTAACAATAGACTGTTATTGATGCCATTGGCAAAGAAATTTGAAGAAAAGCTTGCAAGACGAATAGCAAATATGACAGAAGGACAACGTGCAAAAGTAATGGCAGCTCTGGTATCTTTAGCACTGGGAGAAAGATCAGAGGGAGAATACAAAGAAGTATTAACATTTTCAGGTGTGCAGGGATTAATGACATTGCTATCAGGAATGCCAGAAGCACTTGATGTAACAGATTATCAAATGATTGGAGAAGGAAAAACAAAAGGAGAAGTAGGAGGAGAAATCAGGGAAAAGGAGATTGCAAAAGAGAGGGCAAAGAAGCTGAAAATAAGCGATGAAAAGGAAGAGAAAAAGAGAAGCGAGAGGAAAATAAAAACCGTATAGACAGGCATGCAGTGCAATACATGTAATGCAAAGAGCGAGAAATAGCATTAAAAGTTTAAATAATAGTTAAAAAATTTTTATGAGGCGATAAACATGGGAATGGGAAGAGTATTAAGAAACAAAAATGTAGGCGATATAGTAATGGGACAGGGAAAAATCTATGGATATGACACAGGAGTATACATTGACTTCGGAACAGATGGAAAAATAATTCTAACAGCAGACAGTGCAGTTGAGATACCAGGAAATTTAACAGTTGAGGGAAATTTCACATTCGGAGACGCAGCAGCAGACACATTCACAGTAACTGGGAAACTCGATGCAGATGGAGATGTAGATTTGGGAAGCGGTGATGACACAATTAACATAGGAAGCGGCGGAGGAGACACAGTAAACCTAAAAGAAGACATAACAATAGCAGATGGCAAAAACATAGTGGTAAATACGACAACAGGAACACAAATAGGAACAGGAGCCACACAAAAGTTGGGCTTCTTCGGAGCAACACCAGTAGCACAGCCAAGCTCAACAGGACAAACATCAGGATTTACTGCGGGATCAGGAAATGCAGTAAATGATGATTCAACGTTTACAGGAGGAGTCGGATCGACAGCATACACAATAGGAGACATAGTAAAACATTTAAAGACGCTGGGACTTATTGCATCATAATGGCAAAGTTAAAACTAACAATATCAGTAGATACAGATACAGGCGATGTTAATTACGAGTTTAATGGATTCAAAACACTGTACGACCTAATAGGGTTTATACAGGTTGAAGTAAACCCACAAAAAATTATAGCAGCTGTAAGGAGTAGAAAAGATGTAAGGAGTGGAAAAAATGCCAACAATAAAAGGGCTAATCGTCAAGGACGGTAAGATAACAGACGGATCAGGGAAGCCAATAGAGAAATACTTACCTATCAAAGAAGTAAAACCAGAGAAATCATCTGAGCCAGACGAGACATGGACAAAGGAAGAGCTGATAGAATATGCACATGAGCA
>Ga0190361_1000855_pt1 | contig 11860 bp, 8 predicted proteins | sample 48721845_MG_FD_161273 | JGI IMG/M metagenome (GOLD analysis project Ga0190361, IMG submission 161273) | Hydrothermal vent microbial mat bacterial communities from Southern Trench, Guaymas Basin, Mexico - 4872-18-4-5_MG | ecosystem: Environmental > Aquatic > Marine > Hydrothermal vents > Microbial...
TTGCGGCGAGGGCGTGGAAGCCGCTTATAGCACCGCAGGCGATTATGACGAACAGGAATGGGAAGAAGGCGGGGGCGCCCACTACGCTTGTGTTGAACGCAGGCGCCACTATGACAGGAGCGCTGGCAAAAAGTCCTATCGCTACCAGACCCATAGCCACATACAACTCGTGACTGTTTATGTAGTCCCGTGGCTGCAGCAGCCAATGCACAGGCAGCGTGGATGCCACATAAATGTAGATGAGGAGCAGCACAATCCATAAGACCACCGCATCAGGATGGGTTAGGAGCCTTACATATTCCGCCTTGAAGAGATAGAAGCGCCTTTTGTCGTTTTTGCTCACCACCTCACAGAGCGGCGTCCACGCACCCTTCTCAAGCACCTTACCTGAAGGTTGAAATTTGAGTTTGACCTCTCTTTCTGCGCCGTTTGCCAACTTCTCCTTGCCCGCTTTAAGGTCAAGGCGTTCCCCACCGCCTGTCTTAAGGACGACCGCCAGCAGCGCCCCTCCCACCTTGTCTTTGAAGACGCATCGTAGAGGCTGCCCCAAGAAGGTCTTTTTTGTGGTCTTGGGCGGTTGCTGCGGTCTGGTCAGCGTTTCAACGACGGTGAGTTTCCACTGTGAAAGGAGGAGAGGGATGCGTGCGGCGGGGAAAGTAGGCGCGGCTTTTTTCATAGCCCGTGGATGGAACTTCTGTTTCGCCACCTTTGCACCGACGACCTTACGCGCCTCCTCAAATGAACCCCGTTGCAGAGCCTCTTTTGCCGCCAGCGCCGCCTCCTCCGTTCCCGCCTCCACACCGTATCCCTCCGCCACATCAAATGACACCGGATATTGTGTGCCCAGATAGACCGTCGCGTACATCATCGCAACTGCCGCCAGAGCGCACCACTTCACCGACCACTTCCTCTTATACATCGCCCAGCCAAGCCAGAACGCTATCGGTATCTCAAGCCATATCGGCACAACGCTTGTGGGATACATCACGAAAAGAAGCGCTATGACGAATGCAAAAATAGCAAGAACAACCCACAACAGAACCGCGATTATGAGCATAAAGACGGTTCTAACAGCGGGAGAAAGAAGCGTTTTTGAGACCTCGCCGATGGAGCGTCCCTGTTGTCTTGCGGATATCACAAGCGCCCCGAAGTCGTGGACGGCGCCGATGAAGATTGAGCCGAAAACAACCCAAAGGAGCGCAGGCACCCAGCCCCAGATAACTCCGAGGGCTGGTCCTACAATCGGTCCCACTCCCGATATGGTGGTGAAGTGGTGCCCTAGAAGAACCTCCCGAGATGTGGGGACAAAATCAACGCCGTCTTTCTGCTTGTGTGCGGGAACATCGGTTGTGTCGCGCAGACCGAAAAGGCGTCGCGATATATAGCGCCCGTAAAAACGATACGCCAGAATATAACCCACAAACGCCAGCACGGCAACCACTATGGCGCTCATCGCTCAATCCCCTAAAAGCCAAGAGCGCGTAGGAACCTTCGTGCTTTTTCCTTATCGCCCAACTCTTTTGCAATACGGGCAGCGTTTTCCTCAAGCATCTTCCCCAGACGCCTCCGCTCTTCTTCTGTGCGCTGCCCCAACTCCCATTCCATCATACATCTCGCTCGCTGACGCACAAGGAAAGCGAGGTTTTCCTGCTGCTCTTCCTCAATTCCCCACACACCCGACATACGCTCCAAAAGCCTCAACGCCTCACGCAGACGCTTCTCCCATTTCTGCTTAACCTTCTTTGCCTGTTTATTCTGCCTGTCCTTTTTGACTCTTACAGGACGCTTCGGTTGAGGCTTGACCGCCTGCCTATCAGAGATGCTTTCTTTGCGTGACCATTCACTTCTCATATCCAAAATCGCTTTTTCCATCTGCTTCAATCTTTGCTCAATTTGTTTTGTTCTGCTTGCCAGACTTTCTGTCCTCTTGAGCAGTTGTGCCAGTAGCCGTTTTATGTGTGCGAGGTCGTCAGCGTAAGGGGAGTCTGTAGAGTTTGTTGGCGTAGAAGCAGGAAACAGGGCAGGAAGCAGCAAGCAGATAAGCACGCCAATGACAATACCTGCTGCTACCAGAAACAGTTTCATTATCGTTTCCCCAAAAAGAACCCCCGCGCGCGGCGGGGGTTCTAGTTTGCCGTATGTTAAGATGCTCTATCTCTTTTTGGTCTTACCCTTGTGGACTCTGTGGACACGGAAGATATCAAAGCGGTCGTGAGAGGAAAGTTTTGCGAGTCCGAGTGCTCGGGCGGCGGCTTTCTGCATCTTAAGCGCGGCTTGATACTCCTCCTTAGTTGGAGCACCCGCGCCTATGCCCGCCACGAGCGCCCTTCGCACATCCTCCGGCAGGTTCTTGCGGAACTTCAGAATATCTCCTATCGCCTCGGCTGCCACGCGCCTAACATCAGGTTTGAACTCCGCCTCAAAGACCTCTCCAAGCGCCAGCAGCACCTTCTCCCAGTTGTTGGACATACCCGCAAGATGCCCTAACGCCCTCATCACATCTTTCATCACCCAATCGGGCGCTTTGCTTACAGGCACCTGCTCTTCGGGAGGTCTTATCACATTACAGAGGTCATCAACGGCAGCGACAACGCTCTTGCCGAAGTTGGGGTTGTCAAGGTCAACGCGGGCAAGTGCCTGCGCCGCACGGCTCACCCACAGCCACGCACGCCTCTTCACCTCAGGTCTTGTGTAGCGTTGCAGCATCTGCTTCAACTTGCCCACGACCGAGTCCGAATCCTCATAAGAAGCGACATCCTCAGCGCGCCGTCCACCAGGTCCCCCCCGCGTATAGAAGCGCTTTACGGAATTCAACTTATCGGGACTCGTCACAACAAGGACTGGAATGGTCTTTGTGAGTTGGTCTTCTGCTTTCAACTCGTCAATCACCTCAAACTCTTTCACATCGTGGAGTTCGGTTGACACGACGATGGCGTCAAATGGTGGGAAGGTCTTGGCGCGGATCATTCCCTCCTTGCCGGAACGCGCCACAATAACGAGCCCTACCTCCGCTTCAATGCGCTGCTTGAGTTGGTTGAGAACGCCTGTCAGGTTTGGCGCGGGATATCCGGGGCGCGGCTCGCCTTTGGGGTAGGGGTCAAAGACGAGAAGTATCACATAGAAGTCGCGCTCACGGAGCGCCTCGCGGAGACGCTTAACAACCGTCGCAGACTGAGGAAACGCCTGACGCGGGTTCATCCAGCAGATTGCCTCAGCGGCGGCATACCGCACACGCTTTTCGGGATAATCAAGCGCTTCAAGGAGTTTCTTATGCAGGGCGATCTTGTCGCGACCGGGAAGTTGTCTCCCCTGCGTGGCACCCATATCACGCAGCGCCTCAAGAATGGAGACCGCCACATCGGGGTTCGCCCACTCATACCAGACCCGCTGTTCGGATGTCTTCTTCTCGCCGAGCGCGACATTGAGCGCCTCAAAGAGCAGGTCAGGACCGCCAGCAAAAGCGAGGGTGTGGCACTTCTCGTTCAGCCGCACCGCACGCTCCAGTTGGCGCAGCACCGTCGCACCTACTTTGCCCTGTTCCTGCAACTCCACCGCCACCCGCCACGCCGAGTTCACCTCGTTGAACGCTTGGTAGAGGGTGCACAGAAGCAGCGCCCAGGCGTATTCGTAGTCAGATTTTAAGTCCAGCGCGCGGTAAAGTTGGTCCTCCGCAAGCCACTCGTTGAACTCAAGTGCCGACACTTTTTTGTAGCGCAGACGCTTCTCCCAGGTCGGCTGACTTGCGTCCCAATACCAGAACAACCATGCATCATAAAGGTTGACCACAACACCCACATCGTTGCGGTAATACTTCTTTGCGACCTGCGTATACCAGAAGTATGCGGGCATCTTAGAGAAAGCAGCCACCTTCTCTTTGACGGTGGCGAATTTTTGGGGTGAATACCACTGTGCGGCGATGGTGGAGAACGCGAATTTGCACTGTTGGCGTGCGTTGTCGTCGTCATCTGCGTCCATGTGCTCGCGGACGGTGCCCGTGGCACGCCAGTCGGCAAGCCATGTTAGCAGTAGAGCGGCGTTGCGTCTCAGCGCCGCGCATTTGGCTATCTCGTCTGGTGTTCGTCCGCGCGCATCCATCATCGCAAGAACTGCAAGCGTCGCATCCTGCTCCAGTTTGCGGATTAAGGCAATCACATTGACGGTGAACTCGTTTGTGCGCTCACGGGTCAGCACCTCAACGCAGTAGGGCAGAAAGTATTGTCCGTATTCGTTGATGAGTTTAAGCATAGCGGCAAAGAGGGTCTTAGGTGTGGCGCGCGGCTCGCCGAGGACGGCGATTAAGCGCTTGATTTCACGGATTCTGCTGGGGCTGCCGGCGGGGTCTTCAATCAGTTTGCGGCGCTCAACAATCGCTAGGATTTTCAGGACGAGGTAGCGCAACTCCGCGTCGGCGGTCATCATCTCAATGAGGAGCGCCCAAGTTGCCTCCTCACGCCAGCGAAGCACCTGCTCTGGTGTAGGATGCTTTGCAAGCGCTTCAGTCAATTTCTGCGCCGCCTTTTCAATCAGTTTCTTCCGTTCCTCCCGCGACGGCGCCTGCAGCGCCTGCTTGAAGAGGTCTTTTCCCTCTTCAAGCAGTTGGTCAACCTCACTTGAGCCTTCCTGTGCCGCGGCGAACGGAACGAACAACCCCAATGAGGCGCCCACAAGAAAAGATACCAAACACAACAGACCAAGGCGTGCCATGCCGCCTCTCCTTAAGCAGTTTTCTCTATCCTAATGCGGAGATGGCGCGTCTGTCAAGCAAAAATCGCCTCATATGCGTGGTGGTCATCAATTGACAAAACACCTTCGGGTGACTACAATAAGGGAGGACTTGGAGAAAGGCGTTGGCGCTGGAGAAGACAAAAGAAAAACTGCAGAAGGCTGACACTGCTCTGGCGCGGGAAGCGTTGGGGGCTATAGCGGCGCTTGAGGAGCAACTCAAACTCAAGGACCGCCAGATACGCCGTATGCGCCTTGACTTTGAGACCATCATTGAGGTGGTCTCTCAAATAAACGCAAGAAGCCTTAAGACGGAGTTGATAGAGAACTTTACGCTGAACACGATAATGGGGCAGTTCGCAGTCCACAGAGCCTTCATAATGCGTCAGGAGAACCATCTCTCCAACCGCATCGTCCTGACAGTAAGCAAGAATGTGAGTATGCCGCCTGTTTTCTTTAAGAACGATTCACCTCTGGCGAGGGCGCTTATGAAAAAAGAGAAGCCTTTCCGCCTCGCTGGGACAAAGGGGCTTCTGCGTTATAAGGATTTTCGTCCTATAGCGGAGACGCGGCTGGAACTTTGCGCTCCCCTTATAAAGCGTCACGAAAACGGCGATAGGGAGTTGAAGGGCATTATTGTTCTGGACAAGAAATTCGGGCGTTTTCCGTTCTCCGAGAACGACATTGACTTTCTGGCGCTGCTTGCGTCTATGGTTGCCATAAGTCTGCACAACGCGCAACTCTATCAGCGCTCAATATATGATGAGATGACGCAGGTCTTCAGTCGCGGTCACTTTGACGCCCATCTCTTTCAGGAGATAGAACGCGCCAAACGCTATCATTCGGGAGAGGACACCCAACCTTACAACATTTCGCTTGTTATGTTTGACATTGACGACTTCAAGTTGTTCAACGACAAATACGGGCATCAGGTAGGCGATATGGTCTTGAAAGCAGTGGCGCGTGCTGTTAAAAGGAGTGTGCGCTCATCAGATGTGGTGGCGCGTTACGGGGGAGAGGAGTTCTGCATTGTGCTGCCCGAGACAAGTAAAGAGAATGCAGCACGGGCTGCTGAGCGTATAAGGAAAGCGGTAGAGGGGCTTAAGGTGGCAACCTCTCGTGGGCTTCTCGGAATAACGATAAGTGTGGGGGTTGCGACCTATCCTGATGATGCCTCAACCGTGCAGGAGTTGGTTAGAGAAGCGGATAAGGCGCTTTACCGTGCCAAGGCTCTGGGCAAAAACCGCGTTGAGGTAGCAGCGGGTAAAAAGCCAAGCGGAGATGGAGAATGAGAGAGATGAAAGCCTACCTTGTTGTGAGCAACGAGACAAAGAATTTGGCGACCGTGCGTGATTTTGTGCTGAACACACTGAAAGAAGCCGGTGCGCCCGTCAGTTGCGCCCGACAGATAGTCCTCGCCGTGGACGAAGCCGTCTCAAACATCATACGCCACGCCTACAAAGAGTTTTCCTGTGGAACACGCACCATTGACATCACACTACTTACCCGCGGACGATGCGTTGAAGTTATCCTGCGCGACTCGGGAAAAGAGTTTGACCCCGCCACATATCAAGACCCAGATATCAAAGAGCATGTGAAGCAGCGCAAGAAATACGGACTGGGGCTTTTCCTCATACGCAAGGTCATGGATGAGGTTAAATATGTGTTCAAGTCCGGCGTGGAGAATGAGTTGAGGATGGTCAAGTATGTAAATGCGGAAGAGGAGAGTTAACATGGCAGGTTTGAGAATAAGGATGAAGCGGCTTGGTAACGGGGCTGTGCTTTTGGCTGTCAGTGGTTATCTTGACGCGCATACATTTGAGGAAATGGAGAAAGTGATGGAGCGCCTCTTTGACGCCAACATATACAAGATAATAGTGGATTTGAGCCAGTTGAGTTACATATCAAGTGCGGGCGCGGGGGTTTTCATATCAAAAGTGGGGCAGGCAACAGAGAACGGCGGCAACATAGTCTTTTTGCGCCCTTCAGAGTCGGTTATGGAAGTCTTTGACCTGCTTGGGCTTACCCAGATATTTCCTATAGTCTATTCCGAGCAGGAGGCGTTGGCTCATTTCGGGCTCGCTCCCTAATGGATGTGGTTCTGGTATCGGCGTGTCTTGTCGGCGTTGAATGTCGTTATGACGGGGCAAGCAAACCTTCTGTCTCCCTCATTGAGCAGTTAAGATGTAGCGGCGTAGTTGTGGTTCCTGTGTGCCCGGAGCAATTGGGGGGACTTCCCACGCCGCGTGCACCTAACGAAATAATAGGTGGAGATGGCGGCGATGTGCTTGACGGCAGAGCAGTTGTCAGGGACTCAGACGGTGTTGACAGAACAGAAAACTTCCTGCGCGGTGCGCATCAGACGCTTGCCATAGCAAGACTTCTCAATATAAAGACCGCTTACCTCAAGCAGAAATCGCCTTCCTGCGGTTTTGGTTTAATAAAGCGCGGTGATGATGTTGTTTGCGGCAACGGAGTCACCGCCGAACTCCTTGCCCGCAACGGCATAAAAATCGTGGCGGTGGATTAGGAGGTTCGTTTTGAGACTCGCGATAGTGGGTTATGGTAGGATGGGGCGTGAGGTGGAGCGTTTGGCAAAAAGGGCAGGTTTTGAAGTCGTCTGCATCATAAGGAGCGGGGAGGAATGGGAAAGGCGTCTGGATATCGTGAACGCAGAGGTTGCTGTGGAGTTCACAGAGCCGTCTGCTGCGGTTGGGAACATCATCCGTCTTGCGGAAGCCGGACTGGATACAGTTTGTGGAACAACAGGCTGGTATAACAGACTGGACGAGGTGAGGGAGGCGGTCAAAAGGTGTGATGTTGGAGTTGTGTATGCGCCCAATTTTTCGGTCGGCGCTTTTTTGATGTTCAAAACCCTTCAGTGGCTGGGCGGACATCTGTCGCGGCTTAAGGCAGAAGTTGGCGTCTTTGAGGCGCACCATTCCGGCAAAAAAGATGCTCCAAGCGGCACCGCGAAACGGATGGTGCGCATTCTGAAAGAAGCGGGTCTGGAGGTGGACGAGTCGTGGTTAAGGGTGGGTGGTATTGTGGGATGGCATTTTCTGCTTTCTGATCTTGGAGATGAGACTTTGGAGTTGCACCACCGTGTGAGGAGCCGTGCGGCGTTCGCCCGCGGTGCGCTCCTTGCCGCACAACTCATCCGCGGCAGAAAGGGACTCTTTTCTTTTGAGCAAATCCTCCAAGACTTCCTAAACGGATAGTGTCACAAAAGCGTATAAATAGTGGGTGTTTACTTTGGCGGAGTTGTTGTGAGCGTGGTGATAAAATGCGACAACTGTGGCAACACGCTGGAGATAGAGGGGACACTACCCGAGCGTGTGGTCTGTCCTAAATGCGGCAGTGTTGTTCTTGACCGCTTTGGGCAGACCCGCGATGTGGCGGCGCCTGCTAAGGCTTTTAAGAAGAAGGTGCCGAAGAAACTGGGTGAGTATGAGATAATATCGGAGGTGCGGCGAGGGGCGATGGGGGTGGTTTATCGTGCTTATCAGCGCCGACTTGACCGTGTTGTGGCGCTTAAGGTTCTTATAGCGGGGGAACACGCCTCAGAAGAGCAGGTGGAGCGCTTCAGGCGGGAGGCTTCATCCATTGCGCGTCTGTCGCATCCCGCGATAGTGCCGCTTTACGATGTGGGTGTAGCGGAAGGTTTCCACTATATTGCTATGGAGTATGTGGAGGGGGAGTCGCTTGATATGTTGCTGCGGCGTCAAGGACGCCTCAAAGTCCACCACGCCCTCCGCATAATCCGTCAGGTGGCATCGGCATTGGAGCACGCGCATTCCCGTGGTATCGTCCACCGCGACATAAAGCCTGCCAATATACTGCTTGACAAGCAGGGCAATGTGCGGGTGACAGATTTCGGACTGGCGAAGGAGTTGCGGGCTGCGGCGTCGTTTACCCAGAGCGGCGTCACTATCGGCACACCTCATTATATGAGTCCCGAGCAGGCGCGTGGGCGCTCAAAGGATGTTGACATCCGCAGCGATGTCTACTCCGTTGGTGCAGTTCTGTACGAGATGGTGGTGGGGCGACCGCCTTTCGGCGGCGAGACCGCCGTGGATGTCATCCTTAAGGTGATAAACGAAGACCCTACCCCACCGCGAAAAATCAACCCGTCTGTCCCCCGCGACCTTGAAACGATAATCCTTAAATGCCTTTGTAAGAGTCCGCGACTGCGCTATCCCTCGTTGGCGGCGTTTCTTGCGGACATAGAGCGTTTTGAGGGTGGAGAAGGAATAGAGGCGCGTCGCTCAAGCGTTCTTCGCCGTGCCGCCCGTGCCATAAGGCGCCGCAGAGAGGTCGCTGCAGCCCTCCTTGCCGCCCTCGTCGTTGCTCTCCTCTTTGCCTTGCTTAAACCGCCTTCTTCACCGCCCAGACCTGAAATATCCAAAATGCGTCGTGAGATTGAGACTCTCAAAAAGCAGCAGTCCCGTTGGCAGCCGGTATGGAATGCATCGTTCACCGCCGAAACCTTAAAGGACTGGAAGGTGGTGGGGAAGGACATCTCTTATGCTGACGGCGCCGTTCTACTTGATGCAAAGGGAGATTTGCTCCTTTGGTTTGAGCGCTCCGTCTCCCCCAACATAAAATTTTCTTTGCGGTTCCGTTTTGACGATGAGCGAGACGGATATTTCGGGGTGTTGTTCTGTGCACTTGATGGGGTGGCGGATTCGGGTTACGAGGTGAGGGTTTACGGGGATAAGGTAGTGCTTTACAAACGCGGTAGAGTGCGTGCCGTTCGCCAGATGGCAATACCGCCTTTTAGTGTTCACTCGCTGACGGTGGAGAGGGATTTGGACAAGATTGAGGTGAGTGTGGACGGTGTTTTTGTGATGGACTTTGCCGATTTGCGCCCGATACCTGGTGCTAGGCGTTCTGGTTTCGCGCTTTCGGCGAAGGACAGGACTTTGCGTGTAGCGGATGTGAGCCTATGGCGCGAGGTTCTGCCAGCACGCGCCAACCCCGTTCAGGTCGCCAACCGAATGGTGGTGGCGGGGCGCCTTGAAGCGGCACGCGAAATTTATAGGTCCATACTTGAGTCAGCCCGCACCGAGGCGCAAAAAGAGGCTGCGATTTACGGACTGGCTCTGGCGTGGTTCCTTGACGGCAAAACCGACCCAGCCCTGCGCCGTTTCAGGACGATTATGAAGAGTGTGGGGCTATACGGGCGACTTGCCCGCGCACACATCGCCCTCGTCAACATTGAGCGGCGGAAATTTGAAGAGGCAGCCGATATTCTGGATGAGGAGCCGCCGCTTGTGGAGGCGGTCTTTGCAGAAGCAGATAAGGAAAGCCTTGAGGCGTTTCTGACCCATCGTATGGAGGAGGCTTTGGCGGCAAAGGGTGGAGCAAGAGCGGGACTCATAGAGCAGATTTTGTGGCAGGAGGGTTTTGCCCCCGATACGGTGACGCACAAGAGGCGTCTGGCGCGGTTGCGGTTCGCATTAGCGCAGGAGAAGGAGCGTATCGGGGCTTACGCGGAAGCGGAGGGGCTTTATGAGCGGGTGGCATTGGCGGCGAGTGAGGAGCCTCTTCTTGCGATGGAGGCGGCGCTCAAAGTGGGGATGCTGCAGAAAAAGCGTGGCGACCTCGCAGGTGCCACAAAAACCTTCCAACTCTGGCTCAAACAGTTCAACCCGAAGGCGGTCAACTTCCTGTCGGTCAAACAGGAAGGCGGACGGGTCATCCTTCGCACCTCTCCCGTCTTCCTCTCATACATCCTGCACTATCCGTCAGCGTGGTTCAGATGTGTGTCGGCGCTGGTTGAAACGCTTGCCGCCAGAGGAAAGTTCACAAACGCGCTCTCTGTGCTGGAGTCCTCTCATCGCGAAGCCCGTGAAGTCAGAAGATATGGTGTTGATATGGGAACAGTTCTTCCTGGAGTGGATGTGATTTTCAGCCTGTGGCGTTGCGTTCTGCTTGCGCTTCTGGGCAACGAGGATGGTGCACGGGAGGCGGCGCGGGAGGCGGCGGCACGCGCAAACACTCTGCGGCGGCACGCGATGCTTGTGGGAAGTATGCCGAAGTCGCTGCGTTATGCCGACGCCGCATATCTTGTGCGTCTTGCTGATGCCGCGACACTTCTACATCTTTTGCTGCAACGGGCGGTCGGCGAACAGCGCGGAAGACGCAGGGTGGCGGACATCATAAAGGCGCGCTCACTTTTTGGCAAGCGAAGCAACGATGTGAGTCAGGCGCTCGTTGCTAACGCCGCGCTTGAGAAGTTCCCCTCCTTCGTGGAGCAGAACAGAACACTTTACTGCCTCCTTCTGGCAGCGGTTGCTCAGTGCCGTGGCGACATCATCACGACCGCTGATATTCTGCACTCCATTCCCCCTGACGGCGAGCCTGTGCCGCTTCGCTTTTTCAGACGGCTTGACGCATTGCCCGTTAAGGCGGCTGTCTCGCGTTGAGAAACTACCTCAGCACGAGAGGTGCCCTTTCGGTGTAGGAACGCTTTGCCGTCAGCGCCACCCGCAATGCGGAAAGAGCGTCCTCCACGGACACCTGCATCGGACGCCCCATCTCCACCAATGCGGCAAAATCCGACAACTCCGCATAAAACGGGTTCACAACTGTTGAACTTTCTGCTATCCCCGCATCGGCGGATTCCACCTCCCTACCGCGTTTCTGCACAACAACAGGTCTTGAGCGGCGGCTGTCATATTCAAGGAGTCCCGAGTCGCCCGCCGCCTCAAACCGCGTGTAGAACCCATCCCCCTCCGCCCACGACCCCTCAAGATGCGCTATCATACCACTGCCGAAACCGCATAGAAGGAGCGCATAATCGCCTATATCTTCCCTCCCCATCGCCCCTATGCAGAAGACCTTTTCTATCCTGCCAAAACACCATTGGCAGAAATCAATGTCATCTATCAGCAGGTCAACGACGACTCCGCCGGAGAGTTGCGGTCGGTGATACCAGTTGCCGGCACCTGCCGGCTGCCTTGCGCAGCGGCTCGCGTGCACCACCGCAACCTCGCCTATATTGCCGCTCCGTATCAATTGGTGTATCAGACGATACTGGGGAAGGTAGCGCGTCACCATCCCTACACCCAGACACACCCCGACATTCTTGCATACCTCAACCATCGCTTCTGCATCGCGCATTGTCAGCGCC
>Ga0190361_1000858_pt1 | contig 11831 bp, 14 predicted proteins | sample 48721845_MG_FD_161273 | JGI IMG/M metagenome (GOLD analysis project Ga0190361, IMG submission 161273) | Hydrothermal vent microbial mat bacterial communities from Southern Trench, Guaymas Basin, Mexico - 4872-18-4-5_MG | ecosystem: Environmental > Aquatic > Marine > Hydrothermal vents >...
ATATTGCTACTGGTTGGAGTGAGCAACCTGCTTATGGGGAAAGGGAGAAAGAGGTGTGTTGACTCAAATTAAAGATGTAGAGAATAGTTTACCCTTTCCTCTACTTGGTTTTGATACTGATAACGGGAATGAATTCTTAAACTGGCATCTGTTTAGACATTTTACCCAGAGAAAGAACCCTGTTCAGTTTACCAGAAGCAGATCTTACCAAAAGCAAGACAACTGCCATATAGAGCAGAAGAACTGGACACACATAAGACAATGGCTTGGCTATGAAAGATTAGATAATCCTGAAGTAGTACCTTTGATGAATGATTTATACACCTCTGAATGGAGGTTGTATCACAACTTCTTCTGTCCTTCTGTTAAGCTTATTGCTAAAAAAAGAGTTGCTTCTAAGGTTATTAAACGCTATGATAAACCAAAGACACCTTATCAGAGAGTATTAGAATCTAAGTATGTAGCAGCTTCTGTTAAACGAATTCTCAAAGAGCAGATGAAAAGACTTAATCCTTTCCGATTAAGACGTAGTATAGAGAGAAAACTCAAGAGAATATTTAGACTCAACAGTAACAAAAATGCTCTTTATATTTAAATATCCTTTCGGTAACATTTATTAATGAGACAATACGCTGGAGTGTTGTTACAATAACAAAATGTTAAAAATAATTACTAAAATAAAATGTTTTCGCCAAAGGCGAATCCTTCGCCTGAGGCGAATCCACCTCTGGTGGAACCTCAGGTGGAACCTCAGGTGGAAAATTTTTAGTTAAAGGCAACCACCTCAAGAAGTACAATTTAAGCTATTTAAAGATAAAAGGAGGTGGTTGCCTATGAGTTATATTGTCACAATGAAGGATATCAAAAAATATGAAGTTCTGCAACAGCTAATTAATAAGCAAATCAAAGGATACGAAGCTGCTTCTTTATTGGGTTATACTCAGGTACATATATCCCGGCTTAAGCAGAAGGTATTAAAATACGGCTTTAAAGGTATCTTGCGATGTAGAAGAGAGTCCCCTCGTAAATTGAAAGATTCTTTCAAAGAGCATATAGCTAATTTTTTATATAAGAACATTTACTACGATTTCAATATTATGCATTTTTCTGCCCAAGGCAGATCTGCCTCAGGCAGAAAGGATAAATTAGAAGAAAATCATAATATCAAACTCTCTTATGAGAAAATAAGACAAATTCTTATTGAATACAAGCTTCATAAACCAAAGAAGAAAAAGAAAGTTTACCGCAGAAGAAGAAGGATGCCTAAACAAGGTATGCTTATTCAGATGGATGGTTCTCAACATAGGTGGGTAGCTTCTGTTAATAAACCTTGGTGGCTTATTGCTACTATTGATGATGCTACCAACGAAGTATTATTTGCCAAGTTTTATCCTTCTGAAGATGTATTTAGCTGTATGGAGGTTATAAGAAAGAGTATTGAGAAAAAAGGGATTTTTTATTGCCTCTATACTGATAAAGCTTCCCATTTTAAGACCACCCGCTATGGAGGCTTACATGTAAATATATCTTCTGAGCAGGAAGAGACCCATATTGAGAGAGCCTTAAAAGAGCTGGATATAAATCTCATCTTAGCTAATTCTCCTCAGAGCTTGAGGAAGAGTTGAGAGACTCTTTAAAACATTCCAGGATAGGTTAATAAAAGAGTTACGCCTCTATGGTGTAAGAAGTTATAAAGAGGCAAATGTATTCCTTCAAGAACAATTTCTTCCTTCTTACAATAGAAGATTTGCTCATAGAGAAGATGTAGAATCTGTCTACAAGCCTTTGCCTGCAAGAATAAATCTGGATCTTATTTTCTGTAAGAAGTTTGAAAGAAAGGTTAATTTCGATAATACTGTTAAATTCCAGGGCTATACTATTCAAATACCACCTTCTCAGTATAGATTATCCTTTGCCAGATGTGTTGTAGAGATATGCTTACTTGGCGATGATAGAGTTTTTATCCTTTATCAGGGTAATCTCATACATTCTACCAAATTGTCAAAGAACACTAAAACCTATAAACTCAATAAACGAATAAACTACTTCCTTAACCAAAGAGAATATCAAGAGATTTTAGTATGAATTTTAACATTTTTACGTTGTAAAAATTTAACATCTTGACGTAGTAGTAACATACAAATCTCACTCTGCAGTTTCCCCAAAATTTTAGTGTTTAAAGGTATTCTTACTCTCTTTCTACCTAACTCCAATGCTTTCTTCTTCTTAAACTGTCAGGAAGCATTGATTTTATTAACTCTTTTCTATCTCCTCTATTACCTTTGCCTTTAGTATAGAGTTTGCTGTAGCAGGTGCTTTTAATCTTGTTTGTTCTCGCTCTCAAATCCATCAGCATCTTAAGAAGCACTCTTTGTTTTTGAGAAAATTTCTGTCCATTTTTAGGCTAAAATATTATAAAATTGTCTATTATAAAGTTACAAAAATTAAGCTTATTTTTCGGGGGAAACTCCAGAGTTATATTCAATTGCCCCTTCGCTAAAAAAGAGATATAATAAAAGTGCCCGCTTTAAAAACAAACATTTAAATAATTAAATTTGATGAAGACAAAAAACAAAAATTGGGGTACAAAATTCATAGTATTAGTTGTTATATACTTTTTGATTGGTATAGGCAAATTTGATTTTGTTTTTGCTGAAGATAAATCTCTGAGTTCTATAATTTGTGCAACTTATTTTACTTACATTGGTTGTCCTAATTGTGCTAGTGTTGATCCTATTGTTTTAATTGAATGGCCAAAAAAATACCCAAACTTAGTCATTATTGAATATATGTGGAGAGGTGGGGATTGGCGAGACCCAAATTCCCAATTTTTTGGAGAATTTGCTTCTGTATATAAAATTCACTCTGCTGTTCCTCAAATAGTTTTTAATAAAGATAATATTAGATTAGGAAGGCTCAATGTTCCTAAAGCAGAAGATGATATTAAAAGTTTAAGTTCAAATCCTTGCCCTCTAATAAATAAAAATGTATTCTGGGAAAATCTCAATTTAAATGAGTTAAAAGCTAAACCAAAAATCTGGGCTAATGGAAGAATTTTAATTAAATTAAATAAAAATGAATGGCTCTTTCAATGGAATGGAGAAAGCCCTCCAGAGACAACAAAAAAAGAGAAATTTAGTCAGAAAGAATTAAAAGAACTTCTTTTTACTGAAAATCTTTCTGAGAAATTGAAAAATAAAATATTTCACATTGCTAAACCCCAAAAAGCTAAGTTTTCAGGAGTTGCCTTTCCAGGTTCAGGAGTCATTCCTTATGCCGAATTTGAAAATGCAATAAAAATAAAAATTACAGAGAAACCGGCAGAATCCAAAATAAGTTATCAGGCAGTAAAAAAGAAGCAAACAGTTGAAGAAATTGAAATACCCATATTTGGTAAAATAAAAACGGCTAAATTTTCTTTACCTGCTTTAACCATTCTTTTAGGTATCGTTGATGGTTTAACTAATCCTTGTGGTTTTTTTGTAATATTTTTTCTCTTGTCTGCTTTAATAAGCTTGGCAGGAGCAAGAAAGAAAATGATTTTGGTGGGAGGAGTTTTTATATTCTTTTTTGCTCTTTACTATTTTTTATTTATGGCACTTCTACTTAATATATTTATACTGGGAAGAAAAATTGCTCTTTTAACTACCGTTGCTGGAGGGATTTGTATTTTTGCTGGATTATTGAATGTCAAAGATTATTTTTTCTTCCAAAAAGGAATTTCTCTCTCTTTATCAAAAGGTAAAAAATTAAAGTTTGAGGAAAGAGTAAAAAATTTGAGTTTAACTAAATCTATTCCAGCTTTGATTGTAGGAACAACCATCATAGCCAGTACAATAAGCCTGGTGGCAATTGCCTGTACTTTCGGTATTCCTTTAGCTTATACTAAAATTCTGACTTCAAAATCTTTGCCTTCTTTACAATATTATCTTTATCTGGTTTTCTATAACCTGATTTACATTATTCCAATGGCAATTATCGTTTTGATTTTTGCGATAACCCTGGGCAAGAAAACATTTAAAGAATTATGGATCAGAAGATTAAAGCTTGTTTCTGGATTCATAATCTTATTTTTAGGATCTCTACTTTCTTGGAATTATGTTTTATTAGAAAATATTACTTTTATCTTTTGGCTCATAATCACAGCTGTTGTTCTTTCCGGATTAGTTATTTTGATTGATTCTCTTCGCAAAAGGAAAATATGAACAATAAGAAATGCTTAGGAGTAAAATCAAAGTTTTTTGTTTCACAGATGGAAATCGATGAGTTAAATAAACAGATAAGAGAATGTAAAAGATGCGGGTTATCTGAAACCAGAATAAATGCTATCTGTGGCGAGGGAAATTTAAATGCTAAGATTATGTTAATTGCTCAGGCACCAGGAGAAAAAGAGGATAGAGCTGGAAAAATGTTTGTTGGTCCTTCAGGGAAGGTATTAGATGAGTTGCTAAAATCAGCAGGAATTAAAAGGCATGAAATTTATATGACAAATTTAATTAAGTGTATGCTTCCAAAATACAGAAAGCCTAAAGAAGATGAAGTTAAAGCCTGCAGTTATTATCTGGATGAAGAGATTAAATTGATAAATCCAAAGATTTTAGTTCCCTTAGGTTATTATGCCACCTGTTATATTTTTCAAAAGTATAAAATTCAGGTGCCTTCAAAAGCAGAAGTTTCTGGAATTTTTGGCAAACTTTTTTTAGCTGGAAATAAAAAGATACTACCTCTTGCTCATCCTGCAACTTGCCTCTATAATCCTGAATTTAAGCAAGCTTTAATAAAAAGTTACAGAAAATTACAGGTGTTACTTAAAGATTGCAAATGGTATCCGGTGTGTCCAATGAAGAGATTTTATGAGGAGGGAAAATTAGATAAAAAGTGGATAGAATTGTATTGTAAGGGAGACTGGGAAAGTTGTGTGCGTTATCAGATGGAAGAGGAAGGTAAGTTTCATCCAGATTATATGCTTCCCGATGGAAGTTTAGATGAAAAATATATTGGGAAATAGAAAAATAATTGAGGCTAATTAATATGAATCTTAAGTTCTTAACTTTAATTGGAATTTTAATTTTAGTAGGAGGAATTTTATTTTCAGTTCAAGCTGAAGAAGAAAAACCAGAAATAACTTTAATCTCTATTTATGACAACTACCAGATAAATACAGAACTTAAAACTGCCTGGGGCTTTGCTACTTTGATAAAAACTTCTTGTGAATCAATACTTTTTGACACAGGAGGAGACTCAAAAATTCTACTTTCTAATATGAAAAAACTGAATATTAAGCCTTCTTCAATCAAAAAGATGGTCATCTCTCATATTCACACAGACCATGTAGGAGGATTAGAAGGTTTTTTAGAGAGAAATAATAATGTCACAGTTTTTATTCCGAGTTCTTTCCCTAAGTCCGTTAAAAATATGATAATCCAAAAGGGAGCTGAATTTATAGAAATTTCAGGTCCAGGAAAAATTTCTGATTCTATCTACACAACTGGCCAGCTTTCTGGACCTCCGAAAGAGCAATCCTTGATTATTGACTCAAAAAAGGGATTGGTAGTTATTACAGGCTGTGCTCATCCCGGAATTGTGAATATTGTAAAGAAAGCCAAAAAATTGATGAAAAAAGATAAGGTATATCTGGTTTTGGGAGGGTTTCACCATCCTCCTCTATCTTGTGTTAAGGAATTCAGAAAATTGCAGGTTGAAAAAGTTGCTCCCTCTCATTGCACAGGTGATTTAGCAAGAGAAGCTTTCAGAAAGGAATATAAGGAAAATTTTATTGAGTACGGGGTAGGAAAAGTAATTGAAATTAAATAAAATGTATCAATTTGCACTTCGCCTAACAGGGAAAGGATTTTGTAGAAAGTTAAGCTTTTTGAGTGAGGAATTTATGGATTCCTTCAGCAGCGACTTTTGCATCGGCAATTGCGGTAACCGCATCTAAATTTATATTTACAATATCTCCTCCGGCAAATACCTTGGGAATAGAAGTCATTCCATTTCCATCCACCTTTACCTTTCTTCTTATGGAATTATTTTTGCATTTCCTCTGCTGGAGAGTATAATAAAGATGATGAAAAACTTTGGGGAACTCTTCGCATATACATTTCCTTTGGAGCATATCCGAACAGTTCGGATATGAACAAGTTATACGCAATCGGACTTCGAGCTAATTGAAAGGAGGTAAAAACTATGAAAAAAACAATTGAAAACCTGACGAAAGCCTTTATTGGTGAGAGTCAGGCAAGGAATAGATATACCTTCTATTCCAAAATTGCCAAAAAAGAAGGATTTGAACAGATTGCCGAGATTTTCCTCATTACAGCAGAAAACGAAAAAGAACATGCAAGTTGGTTGTTTAAGTTAATTAACGAACTGAAAAAGAAGAGTGGTGAAAAATTAGATGAAATTAAGGTTGAAGCAGTAGCACTAACAATAATTGGTACCACAGCTGAAAATTTAAAAGCAGCAATCTCTGGCGAAAACTATGAGCACACAAAAATGTATCCAGAATTTGCTGATGTTGCTGAGAGAGAGGGTTTCCCTGAAATTGCTAAGCGTTTAAGAGCCATTGCCAAAGCCGAAGAACATCACGAAGAAAGGTATAAGAAACTCTTAAAAGAAGTGGAAGCAGGATCAGTATTCAAAAAAGAGAGAGAAGTCTGGTGGGTTTGTAGAGAATGCGGTTATCTCCATTTTGGGAAAGAACCACCAGAAAAGTGTCCCTCTTGTAACCACCCAAGAAGTTTCTATCAGATCAAACGCGAAGAATACTAAAAGTCAAGAAGGAAACAACATGAAAGTAAACAAAAATTTAGAAATTTATAAATGCAATATCTGTGGCAGTATCATATGAGGTATTAAATATCGGTGTGGAGAGCTTGTATATTGTGGACAACTAATGGAATTATTAGGAAAAAATAAAGAGCGTGGCAAAAACCATGTACCAGTGATAGAGAAGGCAGAAAATAAGATAAAAGTAAAGGCTGGTTCTATCCTTCACTCAATGGAAGAAAATCCTTATATTCAGTGGTTTGAAAATATAAAAAATAATGTTATATAGAAGAAGCACATGACCAAGTACAAAAACCTATCAAAAAGAGATTGGATAAGGATAATCGTTTATATTGCTGTATTTGTTGGTGTTATCACAATCGGAGCAATTTTTTTATATTGCCCACCTACTTTTTTATTTGGCTAATTCTTGTTATGGGAGGTCTGCTATTATTTATGAGATGGCATGTAAAGAATTTCGCTTATCGATGACTAAAATGTGGGCATGAATTTGAGATAACCATTTTAGGCATTTAATAAGTCCACATGAACCAGGCTGGAAATACTTAAAATGCCCAAAATATCATAAGAGATCAAGGGCAACTATGATAAGAGGATTAGGGGGTGATAAGTATGGCATTTAAAGTACTTTTCCTCGCTCATGCTCCTGATGCAGAGGCAGAGAAGCATAGATGTGTTTGTTATTGAGACACCCAAGTACTATAAACTCTTTGTAGTAGTGGTCAAAAAGCAGAAGCAAGCGATTGAAGTATGCAAAAAGGTGGTCAAAGAGAAGAGCATTCAGTCAATCCTTCTCTGTCCAGGATTTACATATCATATAGAGATATTGCGGAGATATCAGAAGCAGTGGGGGGAAATGTTGGGGTTTTCGTAGCCAGAGGAGATGATCCGAGTAACAGGATTTCAAGGGAAGTGATGAGGAGAGAAGGCTGGTTTTCAGAGAAAGGGAGAGAATAAAATTTCCTGCTTTCTTGGTTACTTCAAGTTTAAAATAAAGAATGTAAAGTTGGGCTTGAGGACTCTGCGGCGCTTCACACTTTGCCATTGGGGTCACTGACTTCTTTCGCATCATTCTCATCTATTATCTTTCCAGCAGCAATCTTATCAGGATGAATAGTAATGAGGCGTCCTTCTTTTTTTATTGTTAAAGTAGGTCCATTGGGATTATAAATTCCTCCTTTTACTATTGCATTGAGATAAGGTAAAATTTCAGAGGTATCTTCCTCAAAATAAGCAATAAATCTAATCTTGTTTGGATCTGGTATACAGGGTAATATCTGGAAAATCTTTATCTTCTTAATAAAATCAGTCATATCATCTTTTAAAACAAAGAACCCATTTACATTGTCTCATTTTATTTTCTCATTATGCTTTTAATAAGAAGGACAGAAATTAAAATCAAAACAAAGCCAAACATTCTCTTTAATAATTTTGATTTTACCCTCTTTACCATAAACCTTGAACCAGTTTGACTTCCTGCAATGACTGAAACAACTGTAAGGATTGTTATTTTTAATTCAAGGTTTGACTTGAAAATATGGGAAATAAAACCAGTAAGAGATGAAAAAGTTGCAATAAAAGAAGATGTTCCCACACATATCTTTGGTTCAAGTCCCATAATTAAAAGAGAAGGAACTATGAAAGAGCCCCCTCCTCTTCCAATAAGTCCAACAAGAAAACCTAAAATTCCACCTATACAAAATCCTGCTATAAGTTTTCCTTTTTTTGATTGAATTTTCCCTTTTGGTTTTATAGTTAGAAACCGCAAGAATTCCTGCAAAAAATGTAAACAGAGAAAATAGAATAATTATTGGTTCTGACGAAAGGTTAAAATTTAAAATTGCTCCTAAGGGAGTGAAAATAATCATTGAAAGAGCAAATGGTAAAGCAATATTAAAATCAACAAGTTTATTTCTCACATAAGTAGAAAAGGCAGAAATTTGAACAGAGAAATTTAAAAGAAGCCCAAGAGGTATTGCCTGATATTTAAAATCCATTCCAAGCCAGTACAAAATGGGAATGTAAATCTGTCCTCCTCCCATTCCCAGCATGGAAAAAAACAAAAGAAAGGAAAAGGAATATCAATGGAGCAAGGTAAACTAAATTCATCTTAGCACCTCATACCCAGAACAGGGTATACAAACTTTTTCCCCATTTTTTATTCTTATCCCATGGGCAAAAACCACCTCCTTACAATTTTCACACTCATATAACGGTGTGGATAAAAGAAGTTACCAAAGGCAATTTGGGCGAAGCATAGCGAAGTCTTTTATCCGCTGTTGTGCGCTGTCGCCCAAAATTCTTAATCACAATTATGGTCTTTTTTTGTCGCTTCATATTAATCCTACAGCAACGGAAAGCCCAATAAGTCCTATGAGAACTCCAAATATCCCTTTTAATACCCATGCTTTCATTATCTTTGTAGTTCTGGCACCTAACCATGAGAAAAACATTGTCACAAGTCCAATTGTTAGGACATAGAACCAGTTTTGATACCCATGTATTGTCAAGTTCGTTGCTCCAATTGCTGCAACAGGTATCATCTGAGTGGAAGATGTGCCTATAGCGATATGCATTGGATAACCGAGCGCATTAAAAATGGGCATGTAGTAAATACCTCCGCCAAAGCCGCAAAGACCAGTTGCTATCCCTGCTAAAAGCATAAATCCTCCAAGTTTTAACCCATGCTCCAACCTTCCTACTTGATCAATTGTTACTCTTGGAGGCATTTTCCCTTTACTCTTTATAGAAGAATATGTCATATAAATTCCGACGCCAATGCATGCAATACCAAAAATTGTTTTGAGTGTTCTGGATGGAACATACATTGCTATTTGGGTACCGATTATCACACCAACTGCTGCTCCTATAGCAGCTACAATAACCCCTTTTTTATATACATGCTTCATCCTGTAATGTGTAATCACACCTGGTAGTGTGGCAATAGCTATAACAGCCATATTTACTGCATAGGCTGTTTTGATGGATAAACCTAAGAGTAGCATCATCATAGGTATTCTTAAAAAACACCCACCGATTCCAAGCCAAGTAGCTAAAAAGCCAGCAATTGCTCCAATTAAAAGTATCCACACTATTTGCAATAATACTGCTTCCATTGTTTAACACCTCCTTTATTTAGGTCAAAGTGGGGGGAGTCCTGTTTTCCCCATGCTACTTTCCATTCAAAAGTGCTTTTTCCCCCTCTCTCCTTACACCTCCTTCAAAAATTATTTCAACTTGCATTGCTCTCTCGTTTTTTCTTTCCTACATTTATCAAGATTTTTTAAATCATTACCTAGAGGTTCTAACTCGTGTTTAATTCCTTGGAGTATCTTACTTTTTAGCATCTTCGGATTTGCTGAATAGATAATCCATATACCTTCTCGTCTACTGGTGAGCAGACCTGCTTCTTTTAAAATCCTGAGGCAGTGCGAGACTCTTGATTGTTCAATTTTTAAAATATATACTATTTCACAAACACAGAGTTCTTCTCTCAGCAAAAGAAGATAAATACGCAACCTTGTTTCATCAGATAAAGCCTTAAATATTTTTATAAATTTTTCCATAGGCTTGCTCCCTTATTTACCTTTTATATGAAAATATTATCATATCATCATATATTTGTCAAATTTTCGAATCGCATCATATAAAAATCTTCCCCAAATGGAAAGAAAAAATTAAAATAGGACGATCTCCCTGCCCGCCTTCCTTAAGAATCCTTTTTGAAGGAATATTTATCCCCCGGGAGGTTATATAAGTTATGTTTCCCCTCAAGTTCCAAATTTCTTAAGAATTTAAGAATAAGTACTCCTCTTCTTCCTTTTCTTTCTGAATTTTTCTTCTTCTGACCAAAAACATAAGTGAAGATTGAAGAATGTAAAGTTTGGTTTGAGCGCTCTAAGGGAAAGGATTTTGTAGAAAGTTAAGCTTTTTGAGTGAGGAATTTATGGATTCCTTCAGCAGCGACTTTTGCATCGGCAATTGCGGTAACCGCATCTAAATTTATATTTACAATATCTCCTCCGGCAAATACCTTGGGAATAGAAGTCATTCCATCTTCATCTACCTTTACTTTCCTCCTTTCGGTAAACTCAAGTCTGGTGAAGAGTTTCTCAGGAATAAAAGAGAAGTCCGGAGCCTGACCAATTGCTTCAATTATCATATCTGCCTCCAGAAACATCTCCTTATCTTCATAGAAGGTAGGAGCAAATCTACCCCTCTCATCAAAAACGCTTTTTACCTTCATACATAAAAGCCCTTTTATATTTCCTTTATCATCTAAAACAACCTCTTTCGGACCCCATCCCGGATTAAACTGAATTCCTTCTTTTTTTGCATCCTCAATCTCATCTTCTCGTGCCGGCATTATATCCCAGTCCTCCAAGGAAACAGTCTTGGTTACCACTTTTTCCCCTGGATATTGCATATGCTGGAGTCTTAAAGCCGTTCTTGCCACATCCATTGCCACATTCCCCCCACCTATGACAATTATTTCTTTGCCCACTTTCATACCCTTTCCAATTTTATTCTCTTGCAAAAACTTAAGAGCAAGAATACATCTATCAGAATTCTTTACTCTGGTTGACCTGCTTATAGTTGTTCCTATGCCTAAGTAAACCGCATCGTATTTCTTTAAAATATCCTCAAACATCACATCTTTACCCACTGTAGTATTAAATCTGAACTCCACTCCTAAGGAAGCAATGTAGTTAACATCTTTATCTATTGCCTCAATGGGGAGTCTGTAAAGAGGTGGCCCTATCCTCATCATTCCTCCTCCACCACTAAGAGAATCAAAGACAACTACGCTATGTCCTTTAAGTCTTAAGAAATAGGCTACTGAAAGACCTGATGGGCCTGCTCCGATAACTGCCACCTTTTTACCTGTTGATGGAGCAGGGCTCTCTTCAAGTGCTTTTTTATAATCTTTTATAATGTCAGCAGTATATCTTTTAAGCCATCTTATAGCAAGAGGCTCTCCTCTCCTACCAACAGAACATGCTTCTTCACAATGAGCCATACATATTCTTCCACAGATT
>Ga0190361_1000861_pt1 | contig 11774 bp, 12 predicted proteins | sample 48721845_MG_FD_161273 | JGI IMG/M metagenome (GOLD analysis project Ga0190361, IMG submission 161273) | Hydrothermal vent microbial mat bacterial communities from Southern Trench, Guaymas Basin, Mexico - 4872-18-4-5_MG | ecosystem: Environmental > Aquatic > Marine > Hydrothermal vents >...
TATTATTGAGCGATAACCACATTCGCCAGCTTCCTCAACTAAATCAGGGTCCATATTCAAAATTCCTTTAACATCCTTCTTTTTTAGAAGTTCCACTATTTTTTCATCAAATTCTTTGCCACGAGGGCTGTAGCCAGCTGGAGCATCGGAGGTTAAACGGTGGGAAAGGTCCCCGGAAGCAATGATTCCAATTCTATCATTGTGTGCGGTCGTCAACAATGGTAGAATTTGGCCGAATTTAAAATGGGTTTCTAAATCCAGCATAGAGTAAGCCAGGTGAACTAATTTAAAATTAGGATGTTTTTGAGATAGATAGTATAAGGGCACTAATGCTCCATGGTCTATTTCGTTTAGGGCTACCGAGCGTAAAGGAATTTTTTTCTCTGCACATTCGTTTTTAATTTTTTCGACTAATTCCAAATCGTTTTTGAAAATAAGTTCGGTTTGAAAATCGCCAAAGTTATAAAAATGACCCACTAGAGTAGGGGAGTCGTTTATAGTAAATCGGTTAAAATCAATTGGCCCGTGAGGAGAAATAACTATCACCGTATCTGGAGCGGATTTAGCAAAAATTTCAGCCAATTTCTCCATTGCTGAAATGGTTTTTGAGACCTTCTCTAAATCGGCTGGTGACCCAATAGTTGGCACAATTATTGGTGGATGAGGAGAAATTGAGGCGAATTTTAATTGTTCAGTTGACATTTTAGTATATTTATGATAAAACAAAGATGTTAAAAATCTTATATAAGGAGGATGCGATGGATTTAAGAGAAATTATTGAGAAAAGGATGGTACCAAAACCTTCTTTAAAAAAGTATTTGGGTTTTGGACGAATAATGCGAATTCCAATTTCTTCTTTTACCCAACAAGAAACTCTAGCCATTCTAGAAGATTTTCCTCAGTTCAAGAAGATCTTGAGAGAAAGGATAGAAGCGTCAATTCCCGCGGCTTTTCCAGGGATAAGGTTGAATAAAGAGAATGGAGAAATCTATATTGAAATTGGCGACCCTTCACCAAATATGGCTGCAGAGTGGAAATGGAAATGACTTTTTAGGGGAGCTAAGATTTTAGCTCCCTTTTTTGTTTTATTCTAAAATTAAATTCAAATTTTCGCTACATTTTGAGCATTTGCCGGATTTGTCAAAGCGGGTAATAGTGTAGCCGGTTCTATCAATCATTTTTGCTCCGCACTTTGGACAGAAAGTATCTTCTGATTCAAGACCGGGCACATTGCCAGTGTAAACATATTTCAAACCTACTTCTTTGCCAATTTGCCAAGCTTTCTTTAAGGTTTCAACTGGGGTTTCGGGTAAATGCTGAAGTTTCCAAGAAATAACTCCTGAGAATTGAGAAATATGCCAAGGAGTCTCGGGGCCCAGTTCATTTTTGATAAATTCAGCAATTTCTCTTAGCATTTTTAAATCGTCACTGAGGGTTGGGATAATCAAAGTTGTCACTTCAACCCAGATATTGGCTTTTTTCAGCCGCTTTAGAGTATCCAGAACCGGTTGAACTCTTGCGCCACAATTTTCTTGATAAAATTTGTCATCCATACTCTTTAGATCTACATTAGCAGCATCCAAATAGGGAGAAATTTGTTCAAAAAGTTCCTTTGACCAAAAGCCGTTGGTAACCCAATTGTTTTTTAATCCTTCTTTCTTGGCTAATTTCATTGTATCAAGGGCATATTCAGAAAAAATAGCCGGTTCGGTGTAAGTGTAAGAGATAGAAGGAAGATTATTTTTAAGGGCTATTTCAATGATTTTTTCTGGAGGAATTTCTTCTCCTTCAATTTTCCCGAAAATTTTCGGACCTTGAGAGATAGTCCAATTCTGACAGTTCCGGCAAGCGAAGTTGCAACCAACAGTCGCGATTGATAAAGATTGAGAACCGGGTAAAAAATGGAAAAAGGGTTTTTTTTCGATTGGATCAATATTCACCGCACAGGCCTTACCATAAACCAAAGAATAAAGCTTGCCATCTTTATTTTCCCTGACAAAACATTTGCCTCTTTTACCTTCTTCAATAACACAATAATGAGCGCAATTTTGACATTGAACTTTTTTATCAGAGAGTTTTTTATAAAAATAGACCTCTTTCATTATTTGAATTCTACCACGAAATTGGATAAAATTTAAGAATGCACCGGATTTTTATTGCTATAAATTTGCCAGAGAAAGTTAAAACTGAGTTAGAAAAATTAGGGAAAGAAATTGAGAGTTTGTTTCCTCCAAAGTTAAATAGAGGAATGTTTCGCTGGGTGAAAAAAGAGAATTTGCATATTACTTTGCTTTTTATCGGTTCTGTCCGAGATGAAGAAATTCCAAAAATCTCTCAAATTGTAAAAGATGTTGCTCAATCTCAAAAGCCATTTTCTTTAAGAATTGAAAAAGTTTCTTATGGCCCTCCAAAGAAAATTCCCCCTCGGTTAATTTGGGTTGAAGTGGAAAGAAAGCCAGAATTGTCAGAAATTGCTAAAAAATTAAAAAAAGAGATGGCAGAATCTGGCATCTTACGGAAAGTTGAACAAAGAGAATTTTCCCCTCATATTACTTTAGCAAGAATTAAAAGTTTTTGGTGGAAAAGAATGGAGCCGGAAGAAAGGCCAGAAATAGAGAGAGAAATCGCCTTAGATTTCGAAGTTAACTCAATTGAAATAATGGAGAGTAAACTAAAAAAGACAGGAGCAGAGTATACTGCGTTAGAGTCAGCTAAGCTTGGCTGACTCTAAAATTTTCAATTTTCAATTATCAATTTTCAATATGAAAGTTCATTTTATCGGTATTGGTGGGATTGGAGTTTCAGCTTTGGCTCAATATTATTTAGCAAAGGGCCACAGAGTGAGTGGCTCTGATTTAAATTCTTCTGAGATTACTGATTTCTTGAAGAAAAAAGGAATTAAAATTTTTATTGGCCCTCACAAAACTAGTAACCTCCCAAAAAATGTGGATTTGGTAATATACAGTCCAGCAGTTCAATCAAATAACCCAGAACTGAAAGAAGCAAGAAAAAAGAGAACAAAATCTCAAAGTTATCCTCAAGCCCTAGGAGAATTAACTAAAAAATACTATACGATTGCAATTGCTGGCACTCATGGGAAAAGTACGGTTACCGCTATGATCGGCCTAATTTTAATTAAAGCTGGACTCGATCCCACTGTAATTTTAGGCACGAAACTTAAAGAATTCAGGAATAGCAATTTTCGGATGGGAAAATCGAAGTTTTTAGTAATCGAGGCGGATGAGTGGCAAGCTTCTTTTTTAAATTATTGGCCAAAAATCATTGTTTTAACCAATATTGAAAGAGAGCATCTTGATTATTATAAAGATTTAAAACATATTATTAAGACCTACCGAGAGTTTATCAAACATCTACCAGAAAATGGAATTTTAGTGATGAATGAAGGGGATAAAAATATCTCAAATCTCAAATCTCAAATCTCAAATCTAAATCTTAAAACTCAAATCTATACTTTAAAACAAAAAGAGACAAAAAAATTAAGAAAGATTTTAAAGGTGCCGGGGGAGCATAACGTTTTGAATGCCTTAGCAGCTTTAGCAGTGGCTAGGGTTTTGAAAATTCCTGATAAAATTTCCTTTAAAGCTTTGGCAGAATACAGAGGAGCTTGGAGAAGATTTGAAGAAAAAGATTTGAAAATTGAAAATTGTAAATTGAAAATTATTTCCGATTATGCTCATCATCCCACCGAGATAGAAGCAACCTTAAAAGCTGTCCGGCAAAAATATCCCAAAAAACAAATCTGGTGCATTTTCCAGCCCCATCAATATCAAAGAACATTCTATCTTTTTGATGATTTTGTCCATGTTTTTAAAAAAGCTCTGTCAGAGACCGGGTCTCTGTCAACTGGAAAAGGGAAGTTGGTTAATAGGTTGATTATTACTGATATTTTTGATGTAGCAGGGAGAGAATTGAAGGGTATCAAAAAGAAAGTAAGTTCAAGGAAACTGATTGAAGCAATTAATGCCCCTTGGGCAATTTATTTACCCGAGAGAGATATAATAAGCTATTTAAAAAAGAACTTAAAAGGCAAAGAACTAGTAATAGTAATGGGGGCTGGAGATATCTACAAATTAACTGAACAATTGACCACCGAGAATTATCCACAGCAAAGAGGTTGACTGACCCAAAGGTCTTTTCTACAATAAGGTAATCTGGCAATCCAAAGGTCTTCGTATTTTAATAATCTTGACAAACAAAAATCATGTCACTCTATTGGATTTTTTGGATAATTTTAATCCTGGCAGTTATTGGAGTTGTTGTCTGGTATCTTAAATCAAGAAAGAAAGAAAAAGGAGAAACTACTCAGCTAAAGGCTGAATCTCCAACTGAAGAAAAGGAAGAAGCTCCTACCACTCCATCTTCAGAAGGAGAAACAAGTTCAGGAGAAACTGGTAGTGTTTAATTCTTTTTAGCTGGTGTACAAATAGAAAACAGCCCCGCTGAAAGCGGGGCTGTTTTTTTTGATTTTTTTAATCGATTTTAGTAAACCCCGTAGAGGAATTTTGGCTTGTCAAAATTCTAATACGGGGTAAAATAAATTAATGGCATTATTATGCCCGGTAGAGCAATTTCGAATGCCCTGCCGGGCAATGAGAAAATTTCGAAGAAATTTTCCTTTCGAAGTTGTCATACCGGGTATGATAAATACCGACCCAAAAAAAATAAAGGAGGTTTTGGAAAGAGGGGTAGAGGAAGTAATTATCAAGAAGCATTTAGAAAAGAGATTACGAGCTGGCAAAAAGCTACGAGTCAAGCTTGGAATTGATCCAACTTCAACTGACTTGCATTTAGGCCACTCAATTCCTCTTCGAAAGTTAAAGCAATTTCAAGAGTTAGGACATCAAGTTATTTTTTTAATTGGAGACTTTACTGCTCAAATTGGTGATCCTTCCGGAAGAGTAGCTACCAGGAAACCTTTAACTGTGGGGCAGATAAAACGGAATATGCGAGATTATGTTAAACAAGCAAGTAAAATTTTAGATTTAAATAAAGTTGAAGTCCGATATAATAGTGAATGGTACAAGAAAAAGGGAATAAGTTTTTTGATGAGGTTAAGTTCTCAGTTTAGTTATGCTCGATTAATAGAAAGAGAGGAATTTAAAAGAAGAATAAAAAGAGGAATTGATGTTTCTATGTTAGAGCTTCTCTATCCTTTATTGCAAGGTTACGACTCAGTAGCATTGAAAGCTGATGTTGAAATTGGAGGTACAGATCAAAAATTTAATTTACTATTCGCTAGAAAAGTTCAGAAAAAATATAACCTCCCCCAGCAAGACATTATGACATTATCGCTTCTCATAGGAACTGACGGTTCAGCTAAAATGAGTAAGTCTTTCAATAATTATATAAAACTCACTGAGAAACCTTTCAAAATGTTCGGTCAGATCATGTCAATCCCCGATACTCTAATTTGGCATTATTTTCGTCTTTTGACCGATCTTCCTTTAAAAGAGATTGAAAAAATGGAAAAAGAAGTCCGAGGATTTCTTTTGTCTCCAAGAAACGCCAAAGCTAAATTAGCAAGAGAAATTGTAAAATTATATCACGGAGAGAGAGCAGCCCAAAAAGCGGAAGTAGAATTCAACAGGGTCTTCAAAGAAAAAAAATTGCCTTCAGAAATTCCAGTTTTCAGAACCTCAAAGAAAATGCTGCCAATTTTAGATTTGATTTTTGAATCAGGATTGGCTTCTTCTCGAAGTCAGGCTAAAAGATTAATTTTGCAAAAAGCAGTGGAAATTGATAAAAAATTAATAACTGACTGGAAAGAAAAAATTAAACTAAAAGATGGAATGGTCTTGCGAGTTGGGAAAAGAAAGTTTATTAAAATAAAACTCTAAAAATAAAAATGAAAATGAAAAGAACTTTAATCAATGAAACACCTAAATATATCGGGAAAAAAGTACGGGTTTGTGGTTGGGTTAACTCAAGGAGAGATCATGGTAAAATTATTTTTATTGATCTGAGAGACAGAAGCGGAGTTTTGCAAGTGGTTTTTACTCCTCAGCTAAAAGAAGAGCTTTATATTTCAGCTCAAAAATTAAGAGACGAATGGGTGATAGAGGTGGTGGGAGAAATAAAAAAAAGACCAGAGGGAATGGAAAATCCAAAAATCCCGACTGGCGAAGTTGAATTGCGAGCAGAAAATCTAGTGATTTTTTCTAGGGCTAAAACTTTACCATTTTCAATTGATAATGACGGCTATCGAATTGCTGAAGAGAAACGACTGAAATATCGGTATTTAGATTTAAGGAGAAAAAGGTTACAAAGAAATTTAAAAATTCGTCAGGAGGTGATTAAATTTATGCGAGAATTTTTGCAAAAGAACGGATTTCTGGAAGTAGAAACACCACTACTGACTAAATCCACCCCAGAAGGAGCAAGAGATTTTTTGGTGCCAGCCCGCTTACAACCAGGAAAATTTTATGCCCTTCCTCAGTCGCCCCAACAATATAAACAGCTTTTAATGGTCTCGGGTATCGAAAAGTATTTTCAAGTTGCCAAATGTCTGAGAGACGAAGATCCCAGAGCCGACCGGCAAGCTGAACATACTCAACTAGATATTGAAATGTCATTTGTTGATCAAGAAGAAATTTTAACTTTAGTTGAAAAATTGTACATTGAAACTTGTCAAAAAATCTTTCCAGAGAAAAGAATAAAAGAAATTCCTTTTCCCAGAATAACCTATAAAGAATCCCTGGAGAAGTATAAATCAGACAAGCCGGATCTGCGGGCAGACAAAAAAGATCAAAATGAATTAGCTTTTTGTTTTGTTACTGACTTTCCAATGTTTGAATGGTCAGAACATGAAAAATGCTGGGGGGCGATGCATCATCCATTTACAAAACCTCAAACTGAAGATACAAACAAAATTAAACAAAGTCCAGAGAAAATCTTAGCTTATCAATACGATGTTGTTCTAAATGGCTATGAAATTGGTGGGGGGAGCTTACGAACCACGAACTTAGATGTTCTTTTTACCGTCTTTGAAGTACTGGGCCATAAAAGGGAAGAAATTGAAAAGCAATTCGGGCATTTATTGGAAGCATTTCAATACGGGGTACCTCCTCATGGTGGAATTGCTTTGGGGATAGAAAGGTTTTTAGCTATCTTATTATCGGAGCCAAATATCCGAGAAGTTATTGCTTTTCCAAAAACGGGCGACAATAGAGACTTAATGATGGAAATACCTTCAGAAGTTTCTAAAGAACAATTAAAAGAATTACACCTCAAAATAATAAAACCAAAAAAAGAAAAATAAAATATGTCTAAAAATATCAAACTTTTTTTGCTGATAATTTTAATAAGCTTTCCTTTCTGGTGGGGAATAAATGTCCTAGAAAAAAATTTGGAAAACTTTTTTTACGCTAAAGAAATTGAAAAAAATCCTCCCTCTTTATTTATCGCTCAAATTTCTCAGAATTATAACTTACAAGACCGAAACTTCGAAAACTTAGAGATTGAAGCTAAAAGTGGAATCTCTGTAGAAATCGACTCTCAAGGAAAAGAAATTGTACTTTTTAAAAAAAATGAAAACGAACCAATGCCTATTGCTTCTCTAACTAAGCTAATGACCGCAATTGTTGCTTTAGAATTTTATGACCCTGAGTTACGAGTTCAAATCTCAAAAGAAGCGATAAGCCAAGCGGAGAATAACGGCGAACTAAAAATGGGAGAGATTCTCAAAGTTAAAGATCTTCTATACATTATGCTTATTGAATCAAGTAATGACGCAGCTTATGCCCTAACTGAAATAATTGGGCCAGAAGGATTTCAAGATCTGATGAATTTAAAAGCCAAAGATATGGGTTTAAATATGACCCATTTTTTTAATCCAACAGGCCTCGATCCCGAAGATTCCACAGAACCAACAAATTACTCAACTGCTCAAGATCTGGTGAAACTAGTTAAATATCTTCTTAAAGAACACCCAGAGATCCTAAAAATTTTAGCTGAAAAAGAATATCCGCTTCGCCTTGAGAATGGCGTTTTACACCATCTACTTAGAAATACAAATGAATTATTAGGAGAAATCCCCGAAATAATCGGGGGTAAAACTGGATTTACCGAAAGAGCTGGGGGTTGTTTAATTGAAATTTTAAAAGGTAGAAGGGCTGGCACTTACTTAATAAATGTGATTTTAAATTCGCCCGCCAGGTTTGAGGATATGAAAAAACTAATTGCTTCTTACTATGGAACCCTTAGAGATTAATGCAATTAAAATCTTTATTCTCTTGGCTTTTTCAGCGTTTCTAGCTGTTTTATGGACGCCTCTTTTGACTCACTTTCTTTACAAATATAAACTCTGGCGAAAAAACGCTCGAACTAAAACTATTGATGGTAAACCAGCTGAAGTTTTTTATAGCCTCCATAAAGAAAGGGAAGTCCGAGTTCCTCGATTAGGAGGGCTTTTAATTTGGGTAACAGTGGTGGTGGTAGCTTTCTCGGTTGCTGGAATGGCTAAATTCTTTGATGGCTTTTGGCTAAAAAAGTTAAACTTTTTATCAAGAGATCAAACCTGGTTACCTTTAGCTATTTTAGTTGCTGCTTCTTTGTTGGGATTAAGTGATGATATTTTACAAGTTTTCGGCAAAGGCAAGTATGCTGCTTTGGGAATGAAATTTACAAGAAGATTAATCCTTGTGTTAGTTATAGGTTTAGTTGGAGGTTGGTGGTTTTACTACAAATTAGGCTGGCACAGTTTATATATTCCATTACTGGGAGATTTGGAAATTGGATTTTGGTATCTACCCTTATTTGTTGTAACAGTTTTAGCTTGCTGGGCAGGCGGAATAATTGATGGAATAGATGGATTAGCCGGAGGAATTTTTGCTATGATGTTCGGAGCTTTTGCTCTGATTGCTTTCTCGAGAATGCAATACAATTTAGCTAGCTTTTGTGCGGTCTTAATTGGAGCAATTTTAGCTTTTTTGTGGTTTAATATTCCTCCAGCTCGATTTTATATGGGAGAGACCGGGATGATGGGCTTGACTGCTACTTTAGCAGCTGTCGCGTTTTTAACTGATTCTGTTTTCGTTTTGCCAATTATTGGTGGTCTTTTAGTGATTGAAGTTGGTTCGGTAATTCTCCAACTTTTTTCCAAAAAATTTTTTGGAAAAAAAATCTTTCTTTGCGCACCCATCCATCATCACCTAGAAGCTAAAGGCTGGCCTCCCGAAAAAATAACAATGCGATTTTGGCTTTTAGGAATGATATTAGCTATTATTGGAGTGGCTATAAGATTACTGGGGTAATTCCATCATTTTGTGCGGTCGTCAACGATGGTAGAAATTGGCTTGACAAAGCCAAATTTTTTTGTTATAGATTGATATGAACTTTAAAAATTAAGGAGGGGAAAAATGGAAAAAGGAGTTAAAGAAATTCTAGAATTAGAAAGAAAAATTGAATTTCCGAAAGAAGAAGATTCAATAGAAAAAGTAACAGAGAAGGTGATTAGATTAAAGGAGCAATTGAAAAAATTACCGAAAGAAATAAAAGAAATTCTCAAAGAGGAAATAGTAGAAGCGAAGCAGGGAATAGAAAATTTTCTCTCACAGATAGCACTAAAAAAACGGGAACCAGAAATTTTTGTGGAAGATGCTGATGAGCTTATTCTGAAGTCATTGTTAGGGAAAATAGCACCTTTAAAAGAGAGATTAGAAGTAGAAATCGGGAAATTTATCCAGAGAACAATTGAAGAGAAAGCACTGAGAGAGAAAGATATAGAAGAAGAAATCAGAAAAAGAAAGAAAGAAGAGCTGGAACCTTTAAAAGAAGAACTGAGAGAATTAGTAAAGCGATTTGCAAGTGGAGTAACTGCGGAAGGTTATCTCCAGTATGTTACCCCGAGAGTAGAAGTGACTCTTCAGCGTATTTCAACGCACAAAACTGATCCTTGGGAATTTCTGGCGATTCTCCAAAAGAAAATTAAGAAACCCGAAGAGAGAAGATTCGCTATTAGAAATTGCCTCAGGGTGATATACGAATCAGCTAAAAGATCAAAGGTGATTTCTAAAGAAGAGCTGGATAAAATTACAGAAGTAGAAGAGAGAAAACCTAAAGTAATTGTTAAACCTCGAAAAGGCTTTGAGAAGGAGGTAAAGGCTTTGAAAAGGAGGTAAAGAAATGAAAGAAATATGGCCTTGCCCAAAGTGCAAAATACCAGTTCCAGTAGGTGCAAAGGTCTGCCCATATTGCGGAATGAGCAAAAAAGAATTTCTGGAAATGGAAAAAGAAAAGGTAGAAAGATTAAAGAAGAAAGCTCTCTGTGCTTGGTATCTGATCTCTCTGTTTGAGGCTCCAGCTCTAACTGAAACAGAGATTATAAGTCAAATGAAAACGAGAGGTTATACTCTCAATGAGATTAAAGAAACCCTAAATCAGTTAGTAAAATTCAAATATCTTTCAGTCTCAGAAAAAGAAGGAAAGCTAGAATTCTCCCTCACGCCTGATGGTGAAAATTTCTTAATGGAAGTGGTAGTGAACCGAGAAAAACTAGATCTTTAATTTTTATATTTTAAAGCCCATTCCTTAAGGAATGGGCTTGTTTTGTTTAAATTATTTAATATAATAGGAGAAGGTTAAAGTTCATTAAATCTTTATAATAAAAATTAAATAAGGAGGGAAAAATGCTTATTAAAAAAGCGATAGAAAAAATGAAAAAAGAGATAGAGTCTACTTTTCAGAAGGTAAAGAATATCGTAAATAGCTATCTTCAAGAAACGCCTTATATCATTGACGAAAGAGGGAAAGAAGAAATAGAAGATATTCTTTCGGTTGCTTGGCAAGAACTGATAAAATTACTTCTTTTTCAAATTGATTTAACCAAGGAAATAATTGAAGCAGAAGAGGAGAAAATCCAGCAACAGCGAAAAGATTTTGAAAAAATCGTAAAAAAGATGTCGGAATTTTCATTAAACTAAAAGCTAAAAGGGAGAGTTTTGACTCTCCTTTTTTTCATTTTCTTAATCGTTTTTCCCTAAATTTGTGGTATTTTAGAGAATTTATTGGAGTTTGAAGTATAGAAAGCAGAATAGAGAAGTATAAAAATAGAGAAGTATAAAAGTTAGGGTACCTAACTTAACTGACCTACGATCGTGGGTAAGATAAGTTGGAATGAGTTTATTTAAATTAAAATTTGTGGTATTTTAGAGTATATTGGAGTCTATTAGAGTATATTGGAGCCTAAAAGTTGGGATGCAAAAGAGTAATATAAATCCGTTATGAAATTAGAGGAGTTAAAACATAAAAAGATATTGATTTTAGGATTTGGCAGAGAAGGAAAAGATAATTATTTGGCTTTAAGGAAGTTGTTCCCAAAAAAAATTTTGGCGATAGCCGATAGAATGGAGCTTGAAGAATTACCAAAAAAGATCCAAAGATCCTTGAGATTTGACAAAAAACTAAAATTGTACTTTGGCAAAGATTATTTAAAAGCCCTGAAAAAATACGATTTAATAATTAAAACTCCAGGTATTCCGCTAAAAACTATAAAACCCTTTTTAAAAAAGGGACAAAGAATGACTTCTCAGACAGAAATTTTTTTTGATAATTGTCCGGGGATAATTGTTGGAGTAACTGGTACCAAAGGAAAGGGAACAACCTGCTCTTTAATTTACAAGATTTTAAAAAGGGGCAGGCTGAAAGTTCATCTAGTAGGTAATATCGGTAAACCAGTTTTTCAGATATTGCTGAGAGCTAAAAGAAATGAAATCTTCGTTTATGAACTATCTTCTCATCAGCTTCAGAGCCTTAAA
>Ga0190361_1000862_pt1 | contig 11769 bp, 8 predicted proteins | sample 48721845_MG_FD_161273 | JGI IMG/M metagenome (GOLD analysis project Ga0190361, IMG submission 161273) | Hydrothermal vent microbial mat bacterial communities from Southern Trench, Guaymas Basin, Mexico - 4872-18-4-5_MG | ecosystem: Environmental > Aquatic > Marine > Hydrothermal vents > Microbial...
TGAAAAATTGATTAAAACCGGTGAGACCGATGATGTTCTATCTGTTAATATTAGAAGAGGAATAGCTGTTTTGAGGATTGACTCTAATCCGGCTGGAGCAATGGTCTCAGTAGATGGTAAACCGGTGGGCATTACCCCATTGAAGGAGCCAATAACTGTACCCTACGGTTTTCATCTTATTGAGCTCGAAAAGGAGGGATATAAAAAGTATAAAAATTATATCAAAATTGATAGAAAAAGGATTAATTTCACAGGGAAGAGAAAAATCGTTTTGTATCGTGATTATTATTCTCTGGCCAGGAGTTACTTTGAGAAAGGACAGTATAAGGAAGTCATTGAGGTTCTTGAAAAAGTTGATGCCCGTCATCCAGACTATTTAAAAACCTTGAAATTGCTTGGATATATATATTTAAATGACATCAAAGATTATTCCAAGGCTACTCAATATTTCAGTAAAGCTATTTCCATTGCAGAGAAGATGTATAATGAAACTGAGGTTCTTTTTTTGAAGTACAATCTTGCGCTTTCATACTTTTTTGATGGAGAAGAGAAATATTATATTAATGAGTTTGCTTCCCTTGAAAGTTACAAAAATGCTATTTTGAACTTCAATGAGGTACGCCTGGGGAAAAACCTTATTCCAATAGACAGGAGAGAGGAGATCCTCCTGGATTCTATATTTTATATGGCAGTTTCCTATCAAAAGTCTTATTATTTGACTGAGAGGGTTGAACATCTAATTAATGCAGAATCTTTATGGCGAGACTATTTTGATTTTTTTAATAAAGAGCTTTTAAAAGATTCTTACTTTAAAAATCAATATGAGACTGCCGAATCATATAGAAAAGAGATTGAGAGGCTTAAGGGTGAAACTCATTAATAGTTGTATTCTCTGTGTTTTTTTAGTTTTAATGGTATTTGCCCTGAGTTGTACAAGAAGCGTTAAGGAACAACCAGTGCCACCTCCACCCCCTCCATCGCCCCCACCAAAGCCCAGACCAGAGATAAGAATAAAACCGGATTATGGTTCTATAGAGTTTAAAATAATTAGTATACAGAGGCTTGATGAGAACGCCGGGACATACAATTCTTATAACCCTCAGTTTTCCAGCGATGGGAGTTTTATCTCAGTAGAGGTGGATTTGAATAACAGAAAGAGAATATATATCTATAGAACTAACTATAATTTTGAAGAGAAAAAACTTAGTTTTGAAAAGATTAAGGAGGTTTCACTTCAATCTCAGACAGACGAGGAAAGAAAAATTGAGGAGCTTTTTCAGGCGGCCTATCTGGAGAGTTATAATTATGAATTCACCTGGTTCCCAAGCGATGAGCTTTTTATATTTACCTCCAATGCTGGAATGGGGGAATATAATCTTTTTCTTGGTTCAATTTCGGGAGAAAATGATTTTTTCAAAAAAATTATTTCTGTTCTGCCCCTGACAAGGTTTGGTGAGTACTATATGCTGACCAGGCAAATGAGTAAGGACGGTCAGGCAAGAGTATCTCCCGAAGGAAAGCGAATTGTATTTACTTCTGGAAGAACCGGTAATGGCGACCTCTATATGATTAATATCGAAACCGGAAAACTGAAGAGACTTACGTTCAGTGAAGAGACAGATTTTTTCCCGAGATGGTCTCCTGATGGGAAAGATATCGTGTACACTACAGGTGGAAAGTTTGCACATGATATTCATGTAATTCGTAATGCAGGTACAGATGAGCAGAAGGATGAGGTTCTTGTTAAGTGGTTGTTCGATGATGTTTTGCCTAAATATTCACCGGATGGAAAGTACATAGCTTTTTATACCACTTATAATCTGGAGAGGGATCCATTCAATACGAAAAGATGGGGGATCATGGTAATTCCATCGGATGGGTCAGCTCCAAAGGCAGGGAAAGAGCTGGTAAGTTATTTCAAGATTCCAAATGTAATCAAGGATAATAATCAGGGTGTTGGTTGGCTACCAGACAGCAGGAGGATATTGTATGCTAAAAGTATTGAAAGTGGATACAATCCTATATATATTTTTGATGTTGAAACGGGAGAAGAGGTACTTGTTGAAACAAAAACCCGCATAAATCATGACATCGCAGTATCCTCAAATGGGCTGGTCGCTTTTAGAGCACAGGTATTAGGATGGGATAGAATCTTTATTGCCAATACCACCTATTTTCAGGAGTATCAGAGATTATTGTTCGAGGCAAAGAAAAAATATGAAACTGAGAAATCAATGTAGATCGGAGGCTATCCAGGGCATTTATGGAATAAATATCAGTAGAATTACACTTATTCCATTTATTGCATTATTTTTTTTATTCCTGTTCAGCGCAACTGCGTATCCGATCCCAAAAGAAATAGAGGAAGCTCTCAAACTCAATCGTATAAATCACTATGACGAGGCAATTCAGCTAATAGAGAAGGCTCTGAGAGAGGAGAAAATAAAACCGGATATAACTACTGCCTATACAGTTGGCAGGATCCTTTACAGAAAGGGTGAGTTCTATCACGAACTTTCTGAAATAAATTTCATTACAACCCAGAGTTATCTCGAAGAGATAGTTAGAAAGGAGAAACCCACACCTCCGGAGTTAAAACTGTTCCTGGGAATAAGTTATTTTTTTATGAAACAATATGTGGAATCGGCTGGTATTCTGACACAGGTGGCTGGAAAAGGAATACTTCGGGAACCTCTTGCCGGGTATTCTTCGGCATATATGGCCGCTTCCTACTATATGAGTGGTGAAAAGGACAGAGCCTTTGAAATATTTAACAAACTTGAAAAGTCCACACCCCTCTCAGCCTCTGTGACAGGTTATCTTTACAGTTACCTGGGAATTAATCCTTCAAAAGGTGAGGAGATTGCAAAATGGGCCTTTGAAAAAATGGGGGAGGTGGGGAAAAAGTATCGATCGATTCTTACTCTCAACTATGCATATACATTAATGAAAGCTGGAAATTATGAAGAAGCTTACAGAATAGTAAAGGGTGTAGACCTGGATGTTCCGCTTTACATCTATAAGCCTTTAAAGTTTAAAGAAGTGAGGCTTTATGACCTATCAATGGTGGACAGTTATGCAAAAATAATTTTTGGGGAAGCTATCAAAAACCTTGAGCCAATAGCACTTTCTTCATCGGGAGAATTGGCTTCTTTTGCTTCTTTTTATGTTGCACAGATGTACCTGTATCTAGGAGAAATTGATAAGAGTTTCAGGTATGCCCAGAAAGCCAGGAGGCTTTCTGTAGCAAGTTCACTCACCATGGTTCGCGCAATAGCGCTTGAAAATTCGCTCAAAATTATGACTGGAAAAGAGAGAAAGGCTTTAAAGGTGCTGAGCGCAGAGATAGAAAAAATATTTGCCAGACCATCCACTTTACTTGAAATGATGTATGTGGTTATAAACTCTGGTGTTCCCTATGAAAAAACGAAAGATCTGGTGGCTAAGGTCGAATCTTTTATCTATGATACCCAGTGGAATAGGACGAGAAGGGATTCAGCTCTTCTTGGTGAGCTGGCTCTGTACTCAGGAAGAACAATAAAAGCTATATATTATCTTGAAAGGGCGAGGGATAAGGGTAACAAGAATAAAATTGAAACAAATGATCCAGCATTTCTTCTAAAACTTGCATATGTGTATTATCTGCGAGAATATTACTCGGAAAGCCTTGAAATACTTTTTGCTCTTGGAAAACATTTTACGGGGATCAGACTTCTTCAGAATAATTTTCAGTCCATCTATTCCTATAAACAAAGGGGTAGCGGAGAAGCATTTATAGAATAAAATGGGTGGAGAGATTTTTTTCTGAAAAATTAGCTACATCATATGATTAGATGTAAAAGGGGAAATTAAAAATGTCGGTTAAAAAAATCCTATATATTACAGTACTGCTTCTGGGAATTGTTTTCCCAATCAGTGTATTTTCACAGGAAAACTATGGGGGAACTCTGATTTACGGTGAGTATGGTGCACCGACAAGATTTGTTCCGATTCTTGCAAATGATGCAATCTCAATAAGATTTCTCGAGCTTATTTATAGCTCATTGGTCTATTATGATTTTGATGGTAAGATAAGAGGAGATCTTGCCGAACGATGGGAAGTATCAAAAAACTTCAGGGAGATAACTTTCTACTTAAGGAAAAATGTTTACTGGCATCCGGTTCCCGGCCAGACGGAAAGGGTTAAATTCACGGCAGATGATGTTGTAAAGACTTTTAAGATTATGATGAACCCCAGAACACTTACCTCAATTCAATTGAGGTATAGTTTTATAGATAGAGCTGTAAAGGTAAACGATTATACTGTTAAGTTTATTCTTAACAAACCTGTAATAAACGTACTTGGAAGGTTTACGTTTAAAATCCTGCCTTCTTTTATGCTGAAGAATATTAATTATCTCAGAGGAGATGAGGATCTTCTGATATACAAGCATCCTATAGGGACCGGACCCTATATGTTTGTTGGTAGGGAGGGGCCAGGTTCTGAAATTGTACTGGTTGCTGACAACAATTATCATCTTGGAAGACCCCATATCTCAAAGATTATTATGAGGCCTTTTGCCGATCAAAATATTATGACTCAAACATTACTCTTTGGGGGCATAGACCTTGAGGTTAGAGTCCCTCCACGAGATATTGCAGAGATTCAGGGTGATGCGAGATTTGAGCTTTATCCATACAGTACTCTTTCCTTTTCATTTTTTGGGTATAATCTGAGAAACCCTGTACTCGCGATAAAAGAGGTTAGAAAGGCAATTACATATGCAATAAACAGGCAGGAAATGCTGGATTCATTTTTCGAGGGAAAAGGGCAGCTTATATCTGGCCCATTTGCTCCTGGTAGCTGGGCATACAACCTCGATGTTAAACCACTGGAGTATTCTCCTCAAAAGGCTAACGCTCTTCTGGATAGGGTTGGATTTACTGAAAGAACAAAATCTGGTATAAGGAAAAAGGGCAGTTATGAGCTAAAGTTCAAAATGGTAGTGCCAATATCCAAAGAGAATGAAACCACAAAGAGAGTGATACTTGCATTTCAAAATTATTTAAAGAGGGTAGGAATAGGAATTGAAATAGAGTGGCTTGAATGGCAGGCGTGGACTGAAGCTGTTTTTTATAGACATGATTTTGATATCATTTATGCAGAATGGTTGTTTGATGATTCCTTTGATATTTCTTCCTTATTTCACTCAAGAGAAATAGGGCCGGGAAAGAATAATTTTGGGGCTTATAGAAACCCGGAGGTTGATGCTCTTCTTGATGAAGCAAGAAATACCCTTGATATTGAGAAGAAAAAAACAATATATAAAAAGCTTCACGAGATTCTTGCTGATGATGCCCCTTATACCTATCTGTGGACTCTTACCAATTATGCCGCATACAACAGAAAATTGAGACGTGTAAGTATTCATCCCACAAGATTTTTTACCTATGTAAAGGACTGGTATATTGTTGAAGAGGGTTCTGATTAATGCCAAAAGCACTTGGCTTTGTACTTAGGGAGCTTTTCTATACCCTTTTGTTAATCCTAGGTGTTACCGCTCTTATGTATATGTTGTTTAATCTTATGCCTGGAACCTTTCTCGGGAAAGGCAGTGGCCTGAAAGGGTATGTGGATCTGATAAAGAGGCTCCTAACTCTCAAGTTTGGTGTTTCTCCGGTAACTGGAATAGATATAAGAAGCCTTGTTTTTCCAGCCTTTAAGAATACGGTGATCCTAACCGTAGGAAGCCTGTTCATCTCGGTGATTATCTCAGTTCCAATTGGTATATTTTCGGCTTTCAGGGGTTTTAAAAGCTATTCCTGGCCATTTGTAGTTTTATCTTACATTTTATCCTCGATTCCTGTTTTCTATTTTGGATACTTTGTGATATATATCTTTTCAAGACATTACGGGTATCTTCCGATATACAGACCTTTTGTGGAGGTACAACGAAATCCTTTTATCACATATGTAATTCCGATTTTTGTTCTCGGCTTGAGTAATGATTCTGTAAGTGAGATCGTGCGGCTTGTTACAAATGAGCTTAACAGAGTTATGGGGACCGATTATGTTGTTGCATCAAAGGCCAGGGGCGAAAATGTTTTAGTGGGGGCAATGTACGAGGGTATTCTTATCCCGTTAATTTCAATTGTATTTTCGAAGGTTCCCTATATTATAGGAGGTGCTGTAATTGTAGAATATGTATTTAACTGGCCCGGGATGGGGAGGCTTGCCTTTCAGAGTACCCTGCAGAGGGATCTCCCCGTTCTTCTTGTTATTGCCTTTTTGTCCATACTTATTGTAAGAGCCGGAATGATCATTAAGGATATATTGCTTTACTATATATCTCCCAAAGAAGTTTAAAACCCTGAGGATATCTGTATAAAATGAAGAGATATTTTTTTGAAGAACCTCTGGTTAGACCAAGATTGGATGAACAATTCCATGTGCCTATATACAGAAGGGCGAGTATCAGAGATGTAATCTCCATTGGTTTTGGACTCTTTGTTGTCAGTTATCTCCTGACTTTTTTTACAATTTCTGTTACTAACCTGTTTATTAGAGATCCGATGCAGGTTGACATGCAGAATATATTCAGGCCTCCGAGTTTCGAATACATTTTTGGTACTGATTATCTTGGAAGAGATATTTTTTCCAGGATTGTCAAGGGAACCGAAGCATTTTTCCTGCCTGGACTTTTAAGTATATCGGTATCCACAAGTATGGGCCTGTTGTTTGGTATTATTGCTGGTTTTTATCCGCGGAGTTTTGGCAGGATTATTTTTTATATATTAAACATCATTGATTCTGTCCCGAGAATAATCTTCATATTTATTATCATTGTGATCTTTAAACCATCCCTATACCTGATCATGACATTTGTTGGAGTAACAAGCATTCCGAAGGTTACATCTTATATAAAGTCGAAGGTTGAGACTCTAAAAAGGCAAAGGTATATAGAAGCGTGCAGGGGACTTGGGCTCAGCAGGGCAGCAATAATCTTTAAACATATTGTATGGCTTTCATGCAAGTCTGTTCTTCTTATTCAGGCCACCTTGGGTATGGGGGAAGCAATCCTTATAGAGACCTCCCTCTCGTATCTTGGTATAGGGGTTCAGGAACCAACCCCTAGCTGGGGAAATATGGTTGCAATGGGGAAAGACTTCTTTTTCCAGGGGAAATTCTGGCTTTCGACTATACCAGCTGTGGTGATAATGGTAACCATTATGGGACTTTACCTCCTCAGCGATGGGCTCAATTCAGTGTATAATGAAAAGGTGTCAAGGTAGATGGCAAATCTTGCAGAATTAAAAGGGCTCAAAGTCTATTTCTATGATCAGAGGGACAAGAGATTTATAAGAGCAGTGGAAGATATGGAGTTTGAGGTTGAAGAAGGGTCTATAATGGGGCTTGTGGGTGAGTCCGGGTGTGGAAAAACAATAACAGCAAGATCCTTAATGGGGCTTATCGATAGTTATCCAGGGTTGATAGGAGGAAAGTTTTACTTCAGACCGAGACCTGAAGACACCCTTGAACTGGTCAGAAATATAAGACGTGGTGTGAGTAGAGAGAAAACTCACAGCCGTGATGTTCAATATGGCAGTGGTAGCCAGAAGAAACCTTACAAGAAAGACGGGATGTTCGATTTATTTTACGGGATTGAAGAATTTGTAACCTTTAAGAAGAAACCCTTTACCATAATAAAGGATACGGAAAAATGGCTCAGGCGAATGGACAGAATTATGGAAAATATAAGAGGTAAAAATATATCAATTGTGTTTCAGAATCCAGGTTTGAGTTTGAACCCGTATATCCCGGTTGGGCTTCAGTTCGAAAAAACTTTGAGGAGGTTCAATCCTGGTTTAAAAAGAGAAGAAATCAGATCCAGAATGCTGGAACTCTTTAACTCTGTTAAACTTTATCCGGGACAGAAGATAATTGGCATGTATCCACCATCTCTTTCGGTTGGTATGGCACAGCGTGTTGTAATAGCAATCGCGATATCGTCTTCACCCAAACTTCTTATAGCCGATGAACCAACAACGGGATTGGATACCTCAAATAGAATAAGAATTATTGATCTTCTTCTTTCTCTTGTGAACGAAAAAGCTCTTACAATGATATTCATAAGCCATAATATAGGACTGGTTGGTTCGGTGGCCGATTCAATAACTGTAATGTACGCTGGTTATGCAGTGGAAAGGGGGAGCAATTCCGTGGTAATAATGTCGAAAAAGGGGCCAAATCATCCCTACACAGAAGCTCTGCTGGAGGTTATGCCTGAAGAGAGTGAAATTATGGCCGGGAGGAGATTGAAGGTGATAGAGGGAAATGTTCCGGGCAATAAGATCGAGATAAAAGGGTGTCCGTTTATGCCCAGATGCAGGTATGCAAGAGGCAAACTTGCGAAACTTTGCGAAAATGAAAAACCGGAATTGTACGAGGTAGAACCTGAGCATTTTATTAGATGTTTTCTATTCAGGGAGTGAAAATCATCTCCGGGGGAATTTGTTGGGTGTAATACTTAGAGCCTACAGGATTAAGAAACATTTCTATTCAGGAGATAGAACCACGGTAATAAAAGCGTGTGATGAGGTTAATATTTCTATCCCGGAGGCCAGCATAGTTGGACTTGTTGGTGAATCCGGCTGTGGCAAGACAACCCTGGCAAGAATTTTGTTAAGATTACTGGAACCGGATTCAGGTATTATATGGTTCAGGGATACTAATATCACCTCACTTGCTGAGAAGCAACTCAGACCGATCAGAAAGTATTTTCAGATGATATACCAGGATTCCAGATCTGCCTTTCACCCGAGGATGAGGGTTTTCGATGCATTGAAAGAGCCCCTAAGGCTTTATACAGATCTACATGGGAGGGATCTGAGGGATAAAATAGAGTCTTTGCTTGAGATGGTAAATCTCAATAAAGGCTTGCTTTTCCACTTTATCGGGAACTTATCGGGCGGTGAGATCAAAAGGCTTGATATTGCACGGGCTCTTTCAATTAACCCAGAGATAATAGTTGCTGATGAACCATTATCTATTCTGGATATTTCAATACAATCGAGGATAATAAATCTTTTGCTGGATGCAAGAGAAAAGAATGGTGCGTCGATTCTGTTTATTTCCCATGATCTCGGTATTGTTAAAATGCTCAGCCAGAAGATCTATATAATGTACGGAGGAAGGATAGTAGAGATAATTAATAAAATGAAAGCTTCTTTTAGGCCCATGCACCCATACACCATGTTTCTGTGGGAACCAAGAAATGGAGAATTCAGTGTTGGTTTTCCTCCGGGTGGATGTGTTTATAAGAATAACTGCTTGCTTTACAGGGATAGGGGATTTCCACTTTTATGTGCGGAGGTTCAACCCAGATTGAAGAAGGTTTCGGATGGTCATTGGGTTGCCTGCCATTTTGTTAAACCATAATTTGTGAAGTCTGGTGACAAAGATCACAAAAACATATTGATATATCAATGCTTCCAAAGTGTATTGTTTCCGTGTGGAAAACATGAAAAGATTAATTTTAATGTTTTAACGGTGTGGCGATGAATAGTTGGCAGGAAGATGTTTCCAGTACAGGGAAGATCGCAAGATCAGCGTTGAGTATAAGTGTGGTTACTTTTGTATCCAGGATTTTTGGACTTTTAAGAGAGTGGACGCGGGGCTATCTACTTGGGACAACGGGGAGCAGTGATGCCTTCTCGCTTTCATTTATGTTTCCCAATCTTCTCAGACGTCTTGTAGGTGAGGGTGCAATGCTGGTGGCGTTTGTTCCTGTTTTTGCGGAGCTGAAAGAGCGGTATGATGAAGATTATATAAGGGAATTTGTTAAAAGCTTTTTTACACTTATGGTTTTTATCCTGGTAACAATCGTTCTTATCGGCTATTTTCTGGCTCCTTTGCTGAGATTTTTCCTTCCTGAATACACAAAAATTCCAGGCAAAATAGAACTTACCATACTGCTTACAAGGATTATGTTCCCATATATTCTTTTTATAAGTCTTGCTGCACTTTCCCAGGGGATTCTGAATACGTATGGAATATTTGTTCCATCTGCTGCCACTCCCATACTGTTGAATGTTTCAATAATATCGTTTGGCTTCCTTTTCTGGCGCTATTTCAGAGATCCAGGTATCGCACTGTCTATAGGAGTTATATTTGGTGGCATGCTACAGTTTGTTTTTCCACTTCCTTTTTTGTATAAAACGGGAATAAGGTATGGGTTCAGGACAGTTTTCAGAGATGAGGGTATAAAGAAAATATTTACACTCATGGTTCCCGGAATCTTTGGTGCGGGTATTTATCAGATTAATGTGCTGGTTTCTCAAATAATCGCTGCAATGCTCGAAGAAGGTTCAGTTGCTGCGCTGAGATTTTCAAATGTGCTTGTGGAATTGGTTCTTGGCATTTTTATAATTTCTATTTCCACAGTTATACTTCCAGATCTTTCAGAGAAAGTTGCCAGAGGAGATGAGGAAGGTATAAGAAAGAATCTATCCTTTGCTTTAAAACTTGTCGGTCTTATTACCTTTCCGGCTACTGCGGGGTTAATGGTTTTGAGAACAGAAATAGTTACTTTTTTATTTAGATATGGACAATTTGGGAAACATTCTGTTGGACTGGTTTCTTATGCCCTTCTTTTTCATGCAACCGGTATTGCCGGGACTGGGGCAACGCGGGTTTTGCTTCAGATGTTTTACTCTTTTAAAGATACAAAAACACCGGCCATAATAGCTGCTGTTGTAATGGTGGTGAATCTGCTTCTCTGCTATTATTTATCCAGAAGATTGAGCCTTGGAGGAATTGCGCTGGCAGGGTCAGTTGCAGCTTATGTAAATCTTTTATTGCTGATGGTGATTCTGTTAAAAAGATTCAGAAAACCATTTGATGGTACAGTTTTTTTTGGCCTGGGTAAAACTTTAATATCAACCCTGATAATGACTGTATATCTATATATTATTCGATTGAGGTTTGAAAGAATAATTGAATTCAACAGGTCTTTCAATGCGTTATTTACGATTGGGGCAATAGTGTCATCACTTGTAATCTATATTCTTGTGAATCTCCTTTTAAGAAACAGAGAAATTCTGATGATAAAGGATATATTGCTGAGAAAATTGAAACCATAGAGATATGAGTGCTACAGAGGTATCTCATTCACTTTGACTCTCTTAATTAGATTTTCCATATCTCTCACGCTGAAGTGGCAGGCGCCATCTCTCTGGGTGTTTGCCGTTCCCATGCACACTGAGAGTATTGTTATTTCTTTTTCTGATAAACCCTGTTCTAGCCCTATAATGGCTCCTGCGAGCGCTGCGTCACCCGAACCGACGGTATTAATAATTCTTTCCACAGTGCATTGGCCATGATAGCATTTTCTGCCAGAGGAAAAAATGAGCCCGTTTTTTCCCAGGGAAAGAGCAACATAATTGATCCCTAAAAAATGAATTTTTTTTATTATCGAGATGTAGTCATTTTTACCAGTAACCTTGATTCCGGTTAAATCTTCAGCTTCTTCCAGATTTGGTTTTACGAGAAAGGGTTTTGCCTTGGTGCCTTCTTTAAGGGGTTTGCCGGATGAGTCAAGATATGTTCTCAATCCATTTTTTGAAGCGATTCTTATTAATTCTTCGTAAATGGTATTGTCTATTCCCATGGGGATGCTTCCGGAAAAGGCTATTGCGTTGAAATGAAGTAGAGTTTCTTTGATCATCTTAAGAAATTTATCCTTATCAGCCGTGGATAAACTCGGTCCCTTTTCTCTTATGTGAGTTTCA
>Ga0190361_1000864_pt1 | contig 11750 bp, 12 predicted proteins | sample 48721845_MG_FD_161273 | JGI IMG/M metagenome (GOLD analysis project Ga0190361, IMG submission 161273) | Hydrothermal vent microbial mat bacterial communities from Southern Trench, Guaymas Basin, Mexico - 4872-18-4-5_MG | ecosystem: Environmental > Aquatic > Marine > Hydrothermal vents >...
TCAATTTGATTTGTCGAAACTCCATATACTGCTTTTTTAGATCCTGCAACATATCCAAGTACAATTATTTTACCTTTCCTTCTCAGATCATTTAAACACCAATTTATAGTTCTTAAGGGAAATTCCCTTCTCAAAGATTCCGTTAAATCTTCCTTTGTCAATGGAATCTTACTTAGAATGTTTAGAATCCTTCTCCTACAGTTTTTTGTGACTATTCGGCTAGCCTTAACTTTTGGAACTATGACTTTATAATTTACTTCGTCAGCTTCCAATTCTCCGCGGATAATTTTAATTAACAATCCTAACTTTTTCAAAGTTAGGATTGGAAGATCATATCTGGTTGCAGTGTTTAATTCTTCCAGTCCTAGATCTTCGAAACCGACTACTAAACAGCATGCAATATTGGAGTTTCTCATAATGTCTTGGCAGATGAACATTTTTTTCCAAAATTCACTGTAATTTTCACAGCATATTATTGCATATCCATAGTCTTGAATATAGAAATCAACTGTCCAGTGTACATGCTCATTCAAAAAGGTTTTTTCAATATAGGATAAATTTGCCTTTCTAAGTTTAAGTCTAACCTTGCTGGCTATTGAAACCAGTTCAACCACCAAAAACGAATATCAATAAAATAGTAAATAAAATTTATCATTAAAAACAAAAAATTTCATGATACGTATATAGGTTAAAAAGCCTATATGCATCAAGAACTTTACGTCAAAAATATGGAGACATCGGTTTTAGCGCTCGGAAATGCAATTTTAGAAGGTCTAAGTAACCTAAAAGAACCGATACGGATTAGGAATATCTGCTCCCTATTAAATAAATATTTCTGCAAAATTGGCATGTTCGATAGAATAGCCCAGCCCCTTTCAACCTAACAAAATAATCTCCGCCATATCCATATGCTTGAAAATGTTCAAAACCGGGCGTTTTTGAGCATTTAAATGGATATGTTTTTAAAAGGGGGTTTTTGAATATAAATAATGGTGAAAATTTTTGAGCAAAGCGGTCGCCTATATCAGAATATCACAGGAATCTGAAACCCCTGAAAATCAAAGATTGGCGATAAATCGCTGGGCAGAGGAGAAGAAATTCAATATTCAAGGATATTTTATAGATGAATTCATTTCTGGAGCAGTTCCGCCGAGGCAGCGTCCCCAATATAAGTCCATGCTGAATTTCTGCAAATACAACAGGATAAATACTATTATATTCTATGATGTGTCAAGACTTGGAAGAAACCTCGAGGAAACCCTATACGAATTAAAAAGACTGATTGAAGAAAACTTTAACATATATTTTGTATATCCCGATTTCCTAAACCAGATCAACGATCCAATGATGAGAAAGTTCATAGTCTCCATGTTCGCATGGTTCGCAGAACTATACAGATATGACATTATCCAGCGGACAAAGGAGGGTATTCGACGAGCAAGACTCCAAGGCAAAAGGATAGGCCGACCGCCAAAAAAGATCGATTTCAAGAAAGTTAAAGAACTCAGATCTAAAGGTGTTTCATATAAAGATATTGCGAGAATTCTAGATGTAGGATACTCTACACTGCTAAGAAAAATAAAAAATTTAAGATAATTCAACCCACCTAATGTTTTCATTTAAACTAATCTAAAAAGCGATAAATATGTAACTATACATATTCTAGTTGGTGAATTTTATTGGCAACATACTTCCTAGATGAAAATAAAGTACATTATATGTGGGATAAAACCCTTAAACCAGCATTAAAAATAGATCCAGGAGACAGAGTTATAATAGAACTTCGAGACGTGACAGATGGACAGATAACCCCAAACTCAACCACTGAAGATCTAAACAAACTAGATTGGAACAGAATGTATCCGCTTGCAGGTCCAATATATATACGAGGAGCAGAACCCGGAGATACATTGACAGTTCGAATAATAGATGTTAAAACGAAAGGGTGGGGTTGGAGTGCAATTCTACCTGGATATGGACTGCTAGAAGAATTTGACAAACCGTATCTTAAAATTTGGGATCTAAGTGAAGGAGACTACACTATACTCGACGACAAAGCAATAATACCGATAAAACCCTTCTGCGGAACTATGGGTGTAGCCCCAAAAGAGGAAGGAAAGCATCCAGTAATGCCGCCGGGAAATTTCGGTGGAAACATGGATATTAAACATTTAACTAGAGGCTCAATACTCAAATTGCCAGTATTTGTTGAAGGTGCACTCTTCTCCTGTGGAGATGGACATGCAGCACAAGGTGACGGAGAAGTATGCGTAACAGCAATAGAAGCCCCATTATATGTTGTATTGGAATTCGACATTGAAAAGAAAACGAATCTGAAAAGACCTCAAGCAATAATATTTAAAGAACCATATGAAGAGTATGAAACATTCTATATGACTATGGGGATAAGTTCCAATCTAATGGAAGCAGCAAAGATAGCTGTGAGAGACATGATAGATCTAATATGCGACAAATACCGACTTAAAAGGGAAGATGCATATATACTTGCAAGTCTAACATGCGACTTAAAGATAAGTGAAATCGTGGATAAACCCAACTGGATAGTAACAGCACACATGCCCATAGACATCTTCATAGAGGAACTTGAATAACCATAGAATTAAACAGAAACTGACAGAACAAAAAAGAAATATTTGAATAATTTAAAATAATTGGAGGATGAATTATGTTCTTCAAAAGAAAGAAAAATTTTAGAGATTCACTTAAAAAGCTAGTTGAAACGCCAACTGAAAAAAGTGAAGCAGCAATATTATATTTGGGATATTCAGGAGTCATCGTCAAGACGAAAAATCATTTAATCGCCTTCGACCCTGCAGACCTACTAGACCGCAAAGAGATAGAATATTTAAGCAACTTGGAATTGCTTTTATACACTCATGGACATGGAGATCACTACGACACCTCAACCCTTAGAAAAATCTTTGAAAAAGCATTGCCACATGTAATAGTTGAACCTTCGTTATTTGACGATGCAAGCAGAACAGCTCCAAAAGAAAAAATATTCAAAGCCGAATATGGAAAAAGCATAGAAATAGCAAACTTCAAAGTTACAGGTATAAAGGGAATACACAGAGGACCCATAACCCTATATCTAGTTAAAACGGATGATCTATCCATCTTTCATGGAGGAGACTCCGCCTATGTCCCTCTAACAGAGTACACTTCAGATATAGCATTTGTTCCGACAGGTTCACCCTCCCCAACAGCAAGCCCTGAAGATGCATATAAAATGGTGAACGATTTAAAACCTAAAGCAGCTCTTCCATTCCACGGTTCTGAAAGTCAACATAAAACATTCATTAAACTTGTAAAGGAAAATCTACCGGAAATAAAGACAATACAGCTAAGAGAGGGAGAAATTATAAAAATATAAGCATTACACCCTCCCATTTTTTGGAGACGATCAATTTTTAAGGAGTTAAAATTTTAAGTAATGCCAGGTGATAAGATGACACAGATATCATTTAACGATTTCCAAAAGTTAGATCTAAGAATATGCAAAGTTTTAAAAGCTGAGCGAATTCCTGGAAGAAAAAAACTACTGAAATTAACCGTTAAACTGGGTGAAGACGACGTAAGAACTGTGATTGCAGGTGGAGCCCAATACTATCCACCAGAATACTTCGTAAACAAATTATTCGTAATCGTAGCAAATCTTGAACCGAAGAGAATAGCAGGAATAGAAAGTGAAGGTATGCTTCTAGCAGCCGACCATCATGGAAAACCCATATGGTTAACCGTTAAAGAAGAAGTTCCGCCTGGAACAAAAGTTAGATGAAATTGAAGACAATATATCGGAAAATATAAAAGATAAATTCTCCCATTTTTATCAATCTCCATTATTTAAAGTATGGGGAGAGGGCATAACATTGATTGAAAATGTAAAACGGTTCTTCAGAAAACAAAGTAAAAATTACATAATACTTGCGGTTAGAAGGACGTATGCTTCACTGTTCAACAATATATCCATGCAGTATAATTCACTTTACATGAAAACGCTAGGTCTAAATGAGCTAAGCATAGGTATCATTAGAAGTTTAGGAGATGCAGCGTCAGCTATAGTTTCCCCAATATTAGGTTTTCTAGCCGACAATATAAGTTTAAAGAAAGCATTGCTAGTAGCAATGATCATAGAAATGCTTAGCCCTACACTATACTATATGGCTTGGAATTGGCAAATATTAACTATAGGTGCAGTTCTCGGCTTCCTTTCCCTCAACATAGTTGGACTGGTTGAAAACCTCTATATTGCAAATTCTCTTAGAAGAAGAAGTCGAGCCACTGGATTCAGCATAATAAACATGACGTCAACAATAGTTTCATTTATATCTCCAATGGTAGCCGCATACATAGTAGACAGGTTTGGAGGAATAACTCTTCAAGGAATTAAACCTCTATATTTAATTCAAGCAATAGGCCTTGCAGCCCTATCACCAATAGTAATAATATTTCTAGAAGATATAAAGCCATCTAACGGTGAAAGAGTAAAACTTAAAGAAAATCTTAAACAAATGTTCCAACTTATAAAGGGAAGGAGATGGCTGCAGAAATTCATATTTCTAGAAGCATTAGGCGGATATGTTTGGGGAGTAACAGGACCATACTACATGATATATGCAGTTGAATATAAAGGTGCAGATCAATGGATAATTGGAAGTATGGGAACAGCGTTAAATGTAACATCACTTCTATCGACAATACCCATAGGAAGATTAGGAGACAAATATGGAAGAGTCAAAATACTAACCCTATTCAGGCCGACATTTTATATATCGTTAATCATATTTCTACTAGCACCAAACCCCTGGTTCCTAGTGTTATCTTGGACCCTTAGAGGAATATTCTTCTCAACAGTCCCGCTATGGCAAACACTCTCACTTGAACTTGTACCAGAAGAGGATAGAGGTAAATGGTCCGGTGTTAAAGGATTAATAGGAAGCCTCATAAGAATACCAAGTGCAACTCTCGGAGGTATACTTTGGTCATATTTCGGAGCTCAAGCACCATTTATATTTGCACTCATAATAGATCTATTTGTAAGATTTCCACTCATATGCACAACTCCCGAAACACTTCACAAAGAAAAATACTTCAAAATATATGGTGAAAAATTGAAGTAAACAAATTAAAAGTTAATTGTCGAAGTAAAATTAAATCATAAATCTACTTGACAAATAATGGAATAAGAAGAATAAAATTCTCTACGACCATTAATCTTCAAAACATAAATCTATAAAATCCGCTGCAAAATTACATGAATAAATCAATAAAATTTCGAATTGCAATCATCTCCTTTATTCCAAATTTTAAAATAATCGTTCAACAACGAAAAAATCCAGCCCAAAATAACAGTTAAACTTTTAGTGAGAAAAAATCCAAGTTAAGATTGGAGGAATAAAAATGAATCTAGAAGAAATAACGACCATCGGAATAGTTGGAGCAGGAACCATGGGAAAAGGTATAGCACAAGTTTTCGCAGAATCCGGATACACAGTAATATTATGCGATATAAAGACGGAAATACTAGAGAACGCATTGAAAACAATTAGAAAATTCATAATGAGAAAAGTGGAGAAAGGAAAAATAAGTAGAGAAGAAGCTGAAAAAATAGTTAGCCAAATAAAAACGACACTATCCTTAGAAGAAATGGCATCAAAAGCAGACTTCATAATTGAAGCAGTAATCGAAAATTTAGAGGTTAAAAAGAAAGTGTTTGAAGAATTGGATAAATATTCAAGAAGCCAAGTAATATTAGCATCCAACACTTCATCTCTAAGCATAACTGAATTGGCATCAGCAACTAAAAGACCAGAAAAAGTTATTGGAATGCACTTCTTCAATCCAGCACCAATCATGAAACTTGTAGAAATTATAAGGGGAGCTAAGACAAGTGACGAAACACATAAACTTACAGTTAAATTAGCGGAGAAAATAGGAAAAACCCCTGTAAATGTAAATGAAGCTCCAGGATTCATAGTTAACAGACTTGTAATTCCATTTATAAATGAAGCTATACAGCTAGTGCTGGAAGGAGTATCTTCACCAAAAGATATAGACACAGCATGCAAATTGGGATTAAATCATCCTATGGGACCATTGGAATTAGCAGATTTCATAGGGTTGGATGTCGTCTTAGCAATTATGGAAACCCTATATAAAGAAATGGGAGACCCAAAATATAGACCATGCCCACTTCTAAAAAAGATGGTTAGAGCCGGCTTACTTGGAAGAAAAACTGGAAAAGGCTTCTACACTTATGGAGGAAAATGAAATGGAAGAACGAAACATAATATACAGCGAAAAAGATGGAATTGCAACAATAAAATTGAACAATCCACCATTAAACATTCTAAACTTAAGGATGCTAAATGCACTATATAAAACCATTTCGAATATAGAGAAAAACGATGAAATAAGAGTAGTGATAATAGAAGGTTTAGAAAAAGCGTTCAGTGCAGGAGCAGATCTTAAAGAATTTTCAAAAGCAGATGTAAGGAAGGCGAAAAAAATCTCTGAAATCGGACACAAAATAATGAACCTTATAGAAGAGTCAGGCAAAATATACATTGCAAAAGTAAAAGGATATGCACTTGGAGGAGGATTCGAACTGACACTTGCATGTGACATAATCATTGCTTCAAACAATGCCACATTTGGAAGTCCAGAGCCAACATTAGGGTTAATACCTGGATGGGGAGCAACCCAAAGACTACCTAGAATAATAGGATTGAAAAAAGCAAATGAAATCCTATTAACTGGGAGAAGAATAAATGCTGAAGAAGCATTGAAACTTGGAATTATAAACACCATTACAACTGATGAAACATTAGACGAAGAAACCATCAGAATGGCGGAAAGCTTAGTGAAAAACGCTCCGCTAGCATTAAAAGAAATTAAAAAGCTTATAAAATTAGCATTTGAAACTCCATTGAAGATGGGGTGTCAAATCGAAATTGAAAAGTTCTCAAATCTATTTGCAACAGAAGATCTCAAGGAAGGGATAAAAGCCTTCCTAGAGAAAAGAAAGCCACAATATAAAGGAAGATGAGAGAGGGAAAGCCATAACTATTTCAAAATACATGTTAGAAGCTTAAAGAGAAAGGGTAAATTCGACAGGAACATATAGATGAGTATAAATTTTAATTGAATATTTAAAATAAACTGAAAAACCCATACTTTTTTAGAAATGCCAGCAAAGCTATAATTAGAAAAGCAATGCCTGCAAGGAATCTACTGCCCGATATAAACCACACAATGGCTGCAACAATTAAAGCTGGCAAAAAGAATATGGCTGCACCTATCAAAAGAATTATTAAACCTCCAACCAAAAATAATAAAACAATTAGTATTAGCAGTCCAATTGGACCTAAAAACAATCCGAAAAAATTGAAGGCGAAAGGGTTGTAACCAGACATAACCATAACACTTCCACAAAATAATCATTAAACATTATTATATTTTATGTTTAGCTTTCATTTTGATGGGACACCATTCAGCTGAATGTCCATTCCTCTCCGAAACCCAAATTAAAAGCGGTATTAAACTTTCTCTTAGTTTCCAGCCGTCATCAGATAAACAGTATTTCACTCTGGGAGGATTCGAAGATACAATCTTTCTTATCAGCAGCTTATGCTTTGCAAGTTCCTTCAAATTTTTAGATAATGTTCTAGGACTTATACCCTTCAACTCTTTGTAAAGTTCATTGAATCCTTTACACCCCTCATTTCCCAATATAGCAATTATCAGTAAAGCCCACTTTCTTGCTATAACATCTAATATACCATACAAAGGGCAGAAGCATATATTCTCATTGGAACTGGATTTCACTTCACTATACTTATGGATAGCAGGTATTTAAATACTTTACTTTGTATAGTTGCTTTAAGGTGGAAAGTTTTGCCCCATACAGATGAATGTGAAGCCTGCAGCATCAATTTAAAAGATATAGTCAAAGGGAAATCAAATTATAAGCCCTTCATAGTGCAAACCCTACTTGGAGGCATACTTCTAATTTTAGGCTTATATTTTACCTGGACAAATTTTAACAATATACTTTCATTACTACTTTTCATTTCAGTTATACTGCTTTGTGGAAGAAAAATAATCATCGATGGTTTAAGAAAACTTTTTTACAAGAGAAGAATTTATATCGAATTTTTAGTATTCATAGCCGCTTTAGGCGCATTAATTATAGGTGAATATGCAGAAGGAGGAGTAGTCATCTTCCTATTTAGCATAGCAAACTTCCTAGAAGAATATGCTTCAGATAACGCTAGAAGAAGTATTGAAATGCTCATGGAGAAACAGCCGATCAAAGCCAACGTAATTAGAAATGGATTGGAAGTTGAAGTTGAAGTTGAAAACGTTCGCAAAGGCGAAATTATCATTATAAGGCCTGGAGATGAAATACCCTTAGATGGCACGGTAATTGAAGGATCATCTGCAGTTGACGAATCTCTTCTTACAGGGGAATCAATACCGGTTGATAAAAAAGTTGGCGATAGAGTCTTTGCAGGCACATACAATGTTAACAGCTTCCTAAAGATAAGAGTTGACCATCGATCCGAACAAACCCTCCTAAGAAAAATTATAGATCTCCTAGAGAAAGCTAAAAAAGAGAAGTCAAATATTGAAATGTTAGTTGAACGCTTCTCCCAAATCTACACTCCCACAATCATAGTTTTAAGCATGTTAACTATGATTATTCCGCCACTAATACTTGGAGGAACATACACTACATGGATTTATAGAGGATTAATTCTACTTGTAGTTTCATGTCCATGTGCATTTGCCCTTTCAACTCCAATAACCATGTATTCTGGACTTACATGTGCAGCTAGAAATGGAATATTAATAAAAGGAGGAAAATACTTGGAACATTTAGGATACATCGACACTGTTGCATTCGACAAAACAGGAACAATAACGAAAGGAAAACTTAAAGTCTCAAAGATCATCCCCCTAAACTCGAAAAATCCCAAAGAAATTCTCAGCATCGCAGCATCTCTAGATAAATTTTCAAACCATCCAGTTGCAAAAGCCATAGTAAGTGGAGCTGAAAACATAGGTGCAAAATTAATGGAAGTCTCCAACTACAAATATTTTTCAGGAAAGGGAGGAAGAGGAAAAATAAATGGAGAAAAATACTATGTGGGAAATGTTAAACTATTCAAAGAGAAAGGCATTCAAATACCTAAAGAATTACATGAACTTCACAGTCAAGGAATGAGCATAATCCTAGTTGGAAATGAAGAAAAAATAATTGGAATTATCGGATTAGAAGATGAAATTAGATCTGAAAGTAGAAAAGTAATATCGGCGCTGAAAAGTTTAGGATTAAAAATAGTAATGCTGACAGGAGATAACAATAGAACTGCAGAGACAGTTTCAAAGAAGCTTAACATAGATGAATATTATGCATCTCTACTTCCAAATGATAAAGTGAAGATCATTGAGAAATTAATGAACCACCATAATAATCATGTAGCTATGATTGGAGATGGAATAAACGATGCTCCAGCACTTGCAAAAGCATGCGTTGGAATAGCTATTGGAAGTGGAACAGAAGTAGCAATAGAAGGAGGAGACATAGTTTTAATAAAGCCTGATCTTCGAAAACTGCCATTTCTATTTAAACTTGGAAGAGAAGCACTCAAAGTGGTGAAAGAAAATACATTAGCATCAATATCTATAAAATTATTTTTAGCATCATTGGCAATTATAGGTTTAATAAATTTATGGATAGCAGTTTTAATTGGAGATGTCGGATTAGCCCTAGCAGTCATCATGAACGCTCTAAAATTACAAAGACCATTCAAATTTAACCAAACTTTCCGAACATTAACCTTTAAAAGCCTTAAAACATTGAAAGCTTGAGATAAAAATGATAATATCGCCGTTCAGCAAAACGCGAAGAGAAGTCGCCATAAGAATGCTTAAACTAGCAAATGTCAAAGAAGGAGACATACTCTTTGATCTAGGTGCAGGTGACGGTGAAATAATAATTACCTGTGCAAAACATTTTGGAGCAACAAGTATAGGAATTGAAATCAACAGAGATTTATGTAGGAGAGCAGCTGAAAGAGTAAAGTTGGAAGGAGTATCTGATAGAGCCTACATAATTAATGGAGATCTATTTCAAACAAATTTAAACAGAGCTACAGTGATAACACTTTACCTTACAAGCAAAGCAAATGCACTTTTAAAAGAGAAGTTCAAGAGAGAATTAAAAGACAATACTAGAATAGTGACAAACATGTTTCCAATTCCAGGATGGGAACCTTACGCAATAGACATGTTCCATCATGGCAGCTACTTCCACTACATTTACCTATATATAATGGGAAAATCTGATGTAAATCTTTCAGAGATCTTCAAAAGAATCTTTCGAAAAAGAAGATAAAGTAATATGTGAAATTTTATGGCGCTCTCCATCTCTTGCATTTAAAGTAGGGTCTTGTAGGATCTAGCATTGAAGCAGGAAACAAGCATAATTCCTCTTCGGCATTTACTTCCTCTGGCGGTGTAACAGCAGTACAAAAGTATTTTCCATCCTTCTTCTTAAGCCAAGGACAAGGAATTTTATATCCCTTCTCAAGTTTTGTTAATCTCAAAAATAAATTTATCTACCAATTAGTTTAACTAAAAATTTAAAGAAATAAAATTTAATTTACAATAATTATTTAAACTTTAATATGAAAGTTAGAATATCATTTTAATAATCAATTTGCATTACCATTAAAAGGGGAGATAATGTCGAAGAGGATCATCGTATTTCTAGTATTGGCATTAATGTTAATCTCAACAGCAACCACATACTACTACATATATCTTCCATCAATTAGGAAGGCTGTTAAGCTAGTGGTGGCAACCAGACTGTCAAAAGAAGAAGCTGAAGCTATTAGAAGTGCATTTCTATCAAGCCAGATATGCAAAGAATATGGAATTACAGATATAGAATTCAGGAAGATTGACATGGCATTATGGAAGGATATGGCGCTTAGCGGTGAGATCGACGCATTTTTCGTAGGGGAAATTCCAGTTTACAACTATCTGCTCCAAGAGAATGCTTTAAAGAAAATAGATCTAGAAGAACTTAAAACGCTAGCAGATCAAGTTGACGACAAATTTAAAGGTTACGGTAAAAGCGGCGATCTATATTGGATTGGGATAGGAGTAGCCGTATATGGTTTTATTCTAAATGAAAACTTCATAGATGAATATAATATTACAATTCCATCCAGCTGGGAAAACATAACGGATCCAAACTTCGGTAAATCTATCTTGGCAGGTGAAAAACCAATATCCTTTCCATTACCATCTAAAAGTGGAACTGCAAAAACAATATTGCATGCAATTCTGCAGAAATATGGATGGGAAAAGGGTTGGGAAACCCTGACAATACTCGGCTCTCTCTCACGATTTGTAGATAGCTCTGAGAGAGCTCGAGACGAAGCAGCTGAAGGAATTGTAGCATTGGCACCAGCATATATAGGTTACGGCATATATGCTGAAAATGTAAGTAGAGGTGCAGCAAAATTCATAATCCCCCAAAGTGAAGGAATCCTATATATTTCACCGGCAGCAGTTGCATTTAACTCACCCCATCCAAGAGAAGCACAGGCATTTATCTTCTGGCTTCTAAGCGATGACGGACAAAAAGAAATAGCCAAACTATTCTACTACATTCCTGTAAGAAAAGTTAGCGGAGTAGAGTTCGTTAGAAAATA
>Ga0190361_1000871_pt1 | contig 11694 bp, 23 predicted proteins | sample 48721845_MG_FD_161273 | JGI IMG/M metagenome (GOLD analysis project Ga0190361, IMG submission 161273) | Hydrothermal vent microbial mat bacterial communities from Southern Trench, Guaymas Basin, Mexico - 4872-18-4-5_MG | ecosystem: Environmental > Aquatic > Marine > Hydrothermal vents >...
ATTCTTATTCTTTTACCTTCTATTAATTCTTTCATTTCATCTAATCTCAAAATATTAGGAGCTAATGCTGAAGTTACATAAGCAATATCTCCTGAACGCCATAAATACCTGACTGGTTTTTCCCAATCTATTTCGTTTTGCGGTATATCGATTACCTCAAACCGAGTCTTCTGACACTGAACACATCGCCATAATTCATTAGACTGACATTCATGAAGAGTCTCTTGTTTACAATAATCACAATACATATCTTTTACAATCATATTAAATCTTCCAAATTTGGTATTTTCTTTCTTCTTAAAGGACATGATGGTAAACAAATATCTTCCTTACATCTAATCAAATAGTTTCGTTCCATAGTGTATTTGATTTGGTAAGCTGTTATATGACTATCAAAATCAGACCATCCACAGGATTTACACGCATTATATATCTCGCTAAAACTTAATCCTCGTTCTTGAAGAATTTTAACATACATCCATCGTATTTTATGATCAACTTCTGCTTGTTTTACTCTTTTGAATATACATGGTGGATTAAATGATGATATATTGAAAGGAAATCTTACTATATCTTCAGATAAATTATCAATGACACAATCATCTACATCTTCTTTATCTGAAGAAAGATAATCATAAATATTGAGAAATTTACCTTCTTGTTTTAAGAACGTTGAACATAATTTACCACTTTTTGGATTTACTGTTCCCGGTATTCTTTTTAGTCGTCGTATATCAAAACAATGAGAATCAATGGTTTTAAGTTTTAATTCTGATTGTAAATATTTACCAAACTTTCTAAATGCACGATTACTGACAGAAATAAATGGATCCAATTCTATTAAGATATGAACACCCTTGAATCCTGATATATCACATGTATAGTTCAATTTCTCTTCTTCTAAGAAATTTAAAACTTTAGCTGCATCTTCGTTGACTAATTTATCTTCACCATCCAAATCTATGAAGAACCAGATAGGAAAAGTATTACCTGCATCATCAAATTCTGCGATACTCAAAAAACAGTCTCGATAGCCATTATTATTTTCAATAGCCTCGATTAGTTCATCTTTGTTTCTGACTTTAAATTGATTAGGATTTCCAAAGTAACGATAACGATATTTTGAAAACGACAAGAAATTTCGCATATCATTGTTTATTGATTTTTCAGTGATTCTCGTAGCGAGAGCAGCCATTTATTTCTTTCATATACCCGATTCACTTCTTCAGCGTATTCTTTTTCATGATAATCTATATCATTCAAAGCTTTTTTAATCTGTTGTTCTTTATATTCTTCGCCTGAAAGGCGTTGAGGCAATTCCGGAATAAAACAATCGAACTCAATACTGTCTTCCAATTGTTGGATCATGAATTTTTTAAGATCCACATGATCAGGAGTTAGAGGCTTCCATTCTCGTACTTTAGAAAGCATATCTTCATATCGCTTACGAATTAAATTATTCTTTTTAACGAACTCTTCTCGTTTTTTCAATGCTTCTTGATAAGCTCGTTCTGCTTCTTGTTCCGCTTTTTCTTTGCTCCATTTTTTAACGTCTTCTAACCGCTTTTTTGCTTTTTCCAGTTCCTTGAGATGATAATCCGATGGTTCAAATCGTTCTGGAATGGGAGCATCTATCGGCTCGTCTCGCATGCTAATCAAAGCACCAAAAGCTCTTGCACATCTCAATACAAATTCTTCAAAAGTTATATCTTTACCATCATATAAATCTAATGTATAACCTGTAGGCATACTAAAATCTCCCAACCACTGCTTAAATATGATAAATAATATATTAATTTAGATATCTTCTTTTACGACTTTCCAACCGTTCAATTTTACATCTTCTAAGAAATCAATCAGTGTATATTCTTCAGCTCCTTTAACTAAAAACCCAAGATGGCAAATATCAAAACATCCCTCTCCATCCAAATACTTCTTGAACTCGATCTTACCTTTGCGACAAACTTTCCCACTCTCGTCTATTGCTTTTATAGTTTCTCCGATTCTATATATTTCTTGTCCGATTCTTACTCCATTCTCTACCAACTCTATTTCTTTCATCTTCTGTTTGTGCTTTTCTCTCTTCATTCCACTTCTTTAATTAATTCATCAATGCACTTCTTTAGCTCTTCCCACTCCTCTCTATACAGATAAATATTACCAAGTCTAATTCTTTTTCCACTCTTCCTGATACCTACATCTTCAATTTCTATTAACTCATCAATTAATCGTACTATTATTTCCTCTTCGGATTTAAGAAATCCACTAACTTTCTTTTCTTTTATGATTTTCATATTCGTATTTGATTTTAGTCTTCTGACAATTATATTGACTTTATTCCATGTTTCCCAATCCAATCTTATCCAACTACTACCAGTGAATACTGTACCACGTTTCACTTCAATTAGCACGTCATCATCATTTACTACTATGTCGATTCTTTCATCATCAGTTTCGATTTGCTCTTTTCTATAAGAATTTTCTACATTCATTTATAAAAAATCTGTGTCTATAGTAATATTTTCTCACCACACATCACCAAATCTGTTAATACATCTCGAACATCACCATCAGCTGCTACTCTGCCTGTTCTTATCCAATTACGAAGCATTCTTCGGTCTACTCTCTCGTAGCTTCCTCTCCTATTCAATACGAACACGTCTGCTTTCAGATAGTGTCTCAATTCTAGCTTTCCTAAACGATACTGCACCAAATTCCGCCTCCTCCGTCCAATACTAATTCCATTCACTTTTCGCTCACTAAGTATTTTTCCTCCCTTCCTATTTTTCAAATCTTCATACCACATTTCCCATCACCTCTCTATGCTTCTTCTATTCTCTCAGAAAATAATTCTATTGCCTTATCTGGATTATGTTTTGACAGCCATTCAAATGTTTCATCCTCGTTTAGTGGCTTAATATATTCGATATCACCAAATTTATCATATATGAAATATCGACCTTTCTTTGTACGATACAATCGCTCGCTAAATAATGAAATTTTTGACGGGCAGACTAATTCTGCCGTTTCCGTATCATACAATTTTCCATTCACTATTCTTTTCATTTTCTATCACCCAATCTAATTTCACGATATGCAGTAATAATATCTAAAATGCGATCAAATATAACTCTTTGTCCTTCTAAGTATCCTTCATGATAGAATTTCAATAAATCTAATTCTGTGTTTTCTTGAAGCCGACGATGTTCATCGAGTTCCTCCTTTATGCGATGTTCAAGTTCTTTTAATTCTTTTATTAATTTTTCCTCTTTCATTTCAATACCTCCTCATTAATAATTTTTTTCATTTCTCTCATCATTTCATTAACCGCAACAGCAGATATAGTTAATTGGTCTTTAAGACATGAAAGATAATCCAATACTATTTTACTTGATGGACTGTCAATAGTTTGCCAGTATATTCTTTCTTTCTCTATGCTTTGTATTATGTCATCAAGTGTTTTTTCTTCTCTAACCAAAAAGTTTCTGAAATCAATTATTTTACCTGCTATATCATAGTTTTTGTCCTCATTATAGAATACATAAAAGACATCCGAAATGTGTGACACGACTGTAACTTTCTTGACCGATATTTCTCCTGACTCTTCTTTTCCTAAGAATTTATTTAGCAATTCAATACTTTCAAATCTTCTTACTTTCATATTTTTATACCTCCTATGAGGATGGATGGAGCAGGAGTCGAACCTGCATTCCCGGACGGATTCATCGCTTGGATTTCCACCTCTCCTACCAAGAGGCTTCCATCTCGTAACTAAAATGTGATAAAGATTAGTGTCCGGATCCTACCATTGGACGACCCACCCATAATTCCGGATACTTTTCCTAATACCTTTATAGGCATACAAAAAATATAAATAAAAATCACATCTGGATATAATTTAGAATGTGCTTTTCTATTAGCTCTCGATGCTCATTCTTATCCTGTGTTGCAAATTTTCTATGTATTTCTTTATCAATGAAAACTACATGTATGTTATCGATGTGATGTGCTTCTGTATTTGGTTGTTTTTCGTTTAGCGGAATAAAGCCGTATCCTCTTTGCCATGCACTATACTTTGAAAAAATATAAGGGGGTTTAATTACCCCCATTTGTATAAGACTAATTAATTCACTAAAGCTTCCCCGCTTTCTCTGTTTTCTCCTTCTTTTCTTCAGGGCGGGACTACCCAACCCAGGGCAAGTTCTTCTACACCCGTTCTCTTGAACAGGAAGTTTAGGTGAGGAGGCTTTCACCATACTTCCCTTGCCCTTGGTGGATTTTCGATTTCCACCTTCCTCCATTAGAGATCCTATTGTCACAATTTTTTTGTTACGATTTATTTGATTGGTGTTACTTACTCCTTTACTGGTCTTTCTGTTATCCATTGCCATCTACCTCCTCTCTCGACCTCTTCCCATAACTTAGCCTGTTCGATTAGAGTTAATCTTAAATATCCATTTCTCTGCGCTGCTTTACGCTCTCGATTTCTTATCATTTCAGCTTTACGTTTTATTTCACTCGCCTTCATTCCTGAATTTATAGCCAAATTATATAAGTGAATCATCAGCTTTCGGTACGGTGACTTTGGATTCTTTTGTTTTTTAAGCCATTTACGAATTTTTTGCAGTTCTTTTTGTTTTGCATCTCTTTCTCTCAATTCATTGAAACGCCATGACTGTTTATTATAATATCTTCTTCTTTTTTCATTTTGAAGTAAATCTGCAGGTGGTTGACATCCTATTTCATTCCACAATGCATAATAAGCTGTAATTTTTTGTCTTTGATGATAATCTTCTTCATGTCTTATTGGATTTTCCCATAGAATCTCAAGATTTCTCAAATCAGTAGCTATACCACTAATCTTGCATTCCAGCTCATTTCTAATCACCTTTATACACCTCCTCGTATTTTTTCCTGTTCATTTTGAAATACCATGATTTCCTATCAACTCCTTCTTCTCCATTATAAGTGTCTTTCCAATCTTCATCGCTAAAATCTTCACCATAATAAGTATCTTCGTTATCATCCATTTACAATCTCCCTTTCACAATCACCGACGAGCCATCTTCACATCTACGATACGTGAGTACCTCTCCATCTTGGAATCCTTGAAGATGTTCTTCAAATTCTATATAGCGATTTATTCCAGTATTTACTATTTTTGCTCTAACTGTAGACTCCAAATCATCCACATCTTCTCTTTTGCTAAACAAAAATAAATTCCATATAAAATCTGCTTCCATGACTTCTAATCCCAGCTTATTGCCTTCGACAATTACTTTATCATTCATAGCATTTAGAATTATCCACTCTATTATCCCAGTGTCACTTGGAGAATATTCCTCTACTCCAGTTTTTGCTTTCCATGTATTTCCATCAAAGTAAGCATCTACATAGATCTCTCTTTTCTTTTCGTTGTCATAGATGGCCGCTCTTAGAGCCTTGCTTTCATACGTTTTTATTTCAATCAACTCAAATCTATTACCCGGCTTATTTATTACGCCCTCGCCGCTTCGGGCAATTTCTTTTTTATTCATTTTCTTATATATCCTATTAGAGTTTCTACTACTATATAAAACATGTGGTCATTAAAGTACTAACTTTAGGTACGTACTAATAGTAACTTCCCGGATACTTTTAAAGATCCCTTTATGGCAAAATGAATTAATTGAAATATCTAATTCTAATATCTTTTCTTCTCAATCTTCCTATTACAAAAGCGAGGATAGGGATAATAATAAATACTAAATAAATAATTACTAATCGAATTATCTGATATTCATTGATCATGGTTCTTTATTCTCTATTTTTTTATTTTTCTTTTCTTCTTTTACTCGTTTCTCAAGCCATTCTATTACCTGTTCATAGTCAGCTTCGTGATACACTCTATTATCAATATCCTCATCTACATCGACTCTCCATCTACCAATTGCATACATTGCCAACTCTAAATCTGGGTATATCTCAATAGTTAGACAGATATTATCACTTTTGTGTTTTGGTAACCACTTGCAGATAACTGGATTGAACTTAGCGAAGTCCTCGATCACTTCTTTGTCTTCTGTTTCGTATTCGTAGATATCGTCTCCTATATGAACATAGCATATATGTTTCCATTCTTCGTCTATATATTTTTCCCACATTTTTCTTTCATTATTTCATTAGAATTGTGAATATAAAAAGGATGTGGTTACTAAAGTTCTTACTTATAGTAAGATACAATTACATATTAGAATGCCTTTAAGTGGATTGTGAATAGAAAGCAATTATTGTAGAAAAAATAATATATTAAAAAAAGAGAGAGTAGGTATTTATTCTAAATTAATCTATCTCCCTTTTCCATGCTTTCATTCCATTCAAGAAATACTCTATATGCATGACGTCTCAAATTATTCCAGAAGCATTCATTAGCCTTAAATCTCAGTATTGCTTCTTTTAGTTGCTCTCTTGTACCACTTCCGAAGCACTGATTGACGCCATCCCAATCACAATATAGCACATAGTATTTCGGTGCTCCGAATATTTCACGAGGATAATCACTTTCAAGGGTTATCCAAAATCTATATTTCATTACTGGAATGACTGCTATCCACTCCTTTTCCTTGCATTTGAAGAATTCGTTATTCTCTATCTCCTTCTCAAATAGTTTTACTGGTTTAAATGAATGATATACACTCATCTTGATCACTCTCCCTTTTTTAATCTCTCCAAGACCTCTCCCGCTTCCTCTTCTGTGAGGAATGCATCGATTGCGTCCCTTGATTGAATTACTACTGTCTTCATCCCCATATCCCATACTATCTCACACAACTTACGCACAAATCTACTATTATACCAGAAGTACGGGTACACTCCACCATACAATGCCTTTTTTCAATTGTTCTTTATTGCTCTTCTCACTCATGTTTTCCATCACCAATATTATCTTAGTTTTAACCCTATATAAATAATGTAGTTATTATCGTACTAACCTATAGTCCTTACCTCTATTCTTTTAACCTTTATTCTTTATATATTATATTATATATTATATTAATAATTTCTTTTATTCCTTTTTCTTTTATGTACATGTTTTTAGTTTTATACTATTAGTTTTTAGTGTTTTTAGTTGTTATTAGTTGTTTTTGTTATTGTAGATAAGCATGAAATCTTGCATTTATGGGCTTCTTTTCAAAAATAAAACCTTAAGAACAAATAAAATTAAAAATAAAACAATAATAAAACCTAAAATCATAGAATCTAAAATTATAAAAGTAAAGAGAAGGAAATAAGGAATATCATAAGAGATTGAAAAATACAAAAACTAACTTTAGACATGGAATGAAGATTAGTCCCGACATAAAATTACTTTCGGTTACCTAAAGAATTTTTTAAGTATGGTGTACAAATCTGTACATTTCCCTCAAGAGATGACACTAAGTATTACCGCTTTTATCCCTTTTCATATCCTTGACAATTCTCCCTTTCATCCCTTCATACCAATCTTACATAATGTTATCCTTTTCATCCCTTGTGTTACTCGAAACTGCAAGTGGGAAATTTTACCTAAGACTCATCATAAATTCTTCATGAGATGCACATAAATGAGCTACAACGAAATTTTTCATGTAAGGTAATATAAAACTATATGAAACACAAAACATTGCAGCTATGGCGAAATTTGAGCATCTGGTGAAAGAGGTAAGAAGCGATGATCGAAAGTGCCAGGATTTGTGTTACCAAGTATGAATTTCAGGATTTGCACCAATGACTATTCCAAGAATCGTTATGAGACGCAAAATTATGAGGTTCAGCGCAATAAAATACACAAAGGTATATATTTATACCTAAAACAAAAAACATTTTGATAAAAGCTAAATATGAATGTCTCATGCAATATCATAGTTTCATGATTGAAAAAAAGTAAGTAAGTTTCAATGTCTTAAAGTTTTATATATTAAAAATTCTAATATTGGTATTTACATTATAGAGTATCTTAGAATATTGCGTCAGACGTTCATACATCAACGAGATCAAAATTTTTTACCCTAACCTATATAATTATATACCCTAACTCTAAAATTGCATGAGAGATTCATATTTGAGATATAACAAAATTTGTACAAAAAGACAATTCAAGTACCATAAGTAAGTACCTTAATGACCATATCCTTTTTATAGTCTTATTTCAATATTGATTATGGTGATTGAAAAAATGGGAGTAATGGAAGAAATAAAGAATAAAGCAGTAGTGAAGGAATTGTGGGATTTGCATAGAGAGTTGGTAGAAGAAAAAGAGAGATTATGTAAGGAGCTGGATACTACAGGAGAAACAGAGATACTCCAAAAGATAGATGGAGTAGATACAGCAATATCGAGAATTGAAAGAAGAATCATAGTGAGACAAGGAAGATTATAAAATGAATGAAATAGAAGAGATAGTGCAGGATAGAATAGTGATAGAATTAGAGAATCTGAAGAGAGAACTGATGAAAGAAGCAAAACAACGAAGAAAAGAAGGAGAAATCATGGAAGATATGTATTTAAAATATAAACTCTTTCATGAAACAGATGGAATCATAGATGCAGTCAAGAAAATCAACAAGAAGATTCAAGAAAAATCAATGTCATAAAATACCAGACTTTCACTTTTCTTTCTTTTATTATATATCATACTAGATAGATCCTTTTATATATATATCATATAATCATACTAGAAGGATCTTTACATCTTAGATATTCCTACATGTATGATATTCTTAAATATACATTATTGATATTCTATTCTTACACTCCTGAAACTATGTATTGATATTCTATAAGTATTCTTATCCTTTAGATATTCCCTATCCTATAGAATACCTTATCCTTACATTATGGATATTCTACATGTTAGATATTCTTTATTTTTATATTATTATATATATTATATATTGGGGTTTAACTTCCTTCTTCTTTATCTCTTTCTTACTTCTTCATATTGATGTTACTTTTTATCTCTTCTATTAAATATTATGAATTTTAGTATTTCTTTTATATTCCTTTCCACCATCTCTTATTATTTCTTTTATGTCTTTTCTTAGTATTTTATCTCTTTCTCTTTTATCTTGAGGATCTATTATCCATCTATCACTTCTCCATAATAGCCATCCTTCTTTATCTATCTTCCCTAACTCTATCTCTCCATATATCGTATATATTGTTATATACTCTATATCACTTTCTGTGTTCATACACATTTTTATATCACCTCATTCTTTTATGATTTTAGAGTTTTTACCTTTAGTTCTAAATATCGTGTTTTCGATTACTTTCAAAATTCTCTTTTTTTATTAATAATGTATACAAAAATATCCATTTTTTTATGTTCCTTTTTTTTCTCATTTATATCTCAGGTTCGGGCTTAAATTCACCTATATCATCGAAGATGTCTTTCACAATTTCTTCCGTTTCTCTTTTTAAGTCTTTACATATTTCTTTCGCTTCTCTTTTCTGCTCCTCTTTATCGTTGCTGCTTAGTTTTATTACCAGTTCCTTGAATGCATAGTCTGAACGATATTTGCTTCCACCGTCAATCGTATTCGGGACTATCTTTTCAAAGTCGTGCCATTTCTCAAGTTCGTCAAGCACCTTGTCAGTGATATTCCAAGGCACCCATTTTTTTATCTTGATTCTCACTTTTATACTTCGCATTTTATCCGCACCTATACACAATCCCCACAGACCACCTGCTTTTTTGTATATTTCCCCAGATCGCCATCCATTATATTTCGCAGCAGTGACACTTACTGCAAAAGGTATTTTCTTTCTCATTTTCTATCACCGTTATTATATTGTTTTATCCCTTTATAAAGGTTTATGGTTTTAAGGTAAGTACTTTTGGCATTTAATAATTTGTGTTATCTTCTCTTTTATCTCTATCTTCTTTTCTTATCTTTCCTTCATTTTTTCTTACTGTATCATCTCTTGTTATCCCTCCTATCCCTCTTCATACTTGGTATTATCTCTTTCTTCTTTAGTTCTATTATTAAATTTTCTTTAAGTGATCGAAAAGCTTTTATATACCCTATATCTTATATATTATCGGTGATGTAAATGGCAAGTCAAATAGAAAAATGGGGATATCTGTGGGAGATTCTCGATGATGGAATGTGTTTTTGTTTGCAGCCTGTAGATTCCGGTATATTCTGCGGTGTGACATCTGAACAACTGGAAAATATTGAATATATGAGATCTATAGGAATGAATATTTGATATTCTTACTTTTTATTTTTTTCGTGTTAATAGGAAAAACTTGTTTCATTTTTATAATATTAGCTTATCTCATACATAGAGGGGGAGGGGAAGGGAAAAGGTAATATAAACAAAAGGAAAACATTAAATTAAAAATAAATACTAAATTAAAATAAATATTAAAAATAAAAATACTAAAGGAGCATAAGAATCATACAAAAAATATATAAAGAAAATTTTAGGATATCGAAAGTCTTATATAGGAAGAGGGTGTATATTATATTATTGAGATGCGAGGGGGAAGAAGATGGGGAGGGATGAGCAGATACAGGTATTAGAAGAAATGGTATGTCTATTCGAGAAGGCAATGGAAGGGTTGAAATCTGCTTATGAATCAACTGAAGATGAAAATCAAAAGTTAAAATTGACAGGTGGGATATTAGTCTTTGAGTTTGTAATAAATCTAATAAGGCAGAAAATGGAGTTATTAGAGAACGAGGAATAGGAATATATTTGATAAATGCTATTAGAAAAAAGAGATTAGAAATAATGGGACAAGAATCCTCGGAGGAAAACATAACTCAAGTTTATGGAATAAGATGCAAAGTAAAAAATGATAAGATTCAGGATTGGGACTATGATTCTCTTACTAATATCACGTTTCTTTATAAGCAAAGGCGTGCATTATTCAAGGATATTCAAGAAGATGGTATGGCTGTCCCGGAATTTTTCTTTGAAATTAGGCGTGATACGTTGATATTAAGGGATTTGGTATTAGGAAAGTTTAATATTTTATTGGTGATTGAAGAGGAAAACTGAGATGGGGAAAATATATGCAAATTTAAAGGATTTGATAAATGGTAAGAAAGGGTGGAAAGTTTTAGATGAAAACAATTATTTCGATATGGAGGATTTAGTGATACGTGGATCCACTTGGGATAGTATTTGGATTCGAGTTGTTGGGAGTGAGCAAGAAGCTGTGGAGTATTTATATAATATCATGAATTCAGAAAAGTGTTTCGTACGATTTATGGTTGAAACTTCTATGTCGAAAAGAATGAGAGTATTTAGGGATGGTAGGCTCATTCCAGAAGATGAAGGTTATTTAGAAATAGATGCGACGAAAGATCTCATATCGATTGATGAATATAATAAACTCGGTGAGTGCGTCGGTAGTGTTATGATGAATTGGAAATCTTACGGAGTGGTGAAGGAATATTTGGAGAATTTAAAGAAGAAGATATGCGATTGAAGAAGGAAAAGGTATACTTGTCGCATTTGATATGGAGGATACGGATTTTGCATTGGAGTTAGCATGGGATTTAAGGGGTGCGAGAGGTAATTTCGTGATTAAAGTGGGGGAAATCACTGGAGATGCAGGCTGGAATAGGGATTTTAGCACAGATAAAAGATGCGAGTGGGCTACCAATAATATATGATGGTAAAATCGCGGATATACCATACATAAGTCAGAAAATAGCA
>Ga0190361_1000872_pt1 | contig 11682 bp, 16 predicted proteins | sample 48721845_MG_FD_161273 | JGI IMG/M metagenome (GOLD analysis project Ga0190361, IMG submission 161273) | Hydrothermal vent microbial mat bacterial communities from Southern Trench, Guaymas Basin, Mexico - 4872-18-4-5_MG | ecosystem: Environmental > Aquatic > Marine > Hydrothermal vents >...
ACTTTCTAATCTTACCATCCATAAGTACCCTTATTATGATTAATAGAATATCAATTTGCTTTTTTGCGAAATCCAGAGTATTAGATTCTTTAACCACCCCGTAATGATGTAAAACTTCATGTGATAAAGTTTCTATAGAATCTATGAGAGATCCAAGTACATTTCTTGGTTTGTAAGTTATACCTATTATATTTTTATTTCTAATATATTTACCAAGTACATCATTCTCCGGAGTTGATATCGCCTTTATATTTGCTGGTTTTGGATCTTGATCGAAATAAAGTGCTATACGGTCATTACATGCGTCAAATAATCTTCTTAGGAATTTTAGATTTGCAAGTTCATGTTTACCAAGTTGACTGTCTGGTATGATAGTTGTTTTAGTTGCCGAGTACCACTTTATTATTTCTTCTGCACTAAGTATGTACCTTACCTCATGCAAACGACGAAGTAAAGAATCCGGTAGCCACAAGTACCTATATCTATTTTCTGAATAATACTCAGCTATTTTTGCAATATCTATATCTCCTTCACAGTAGAAAAATAACCGATCACCTTCTTCATCGTAATATTCTGGAAATGCAACTTTCATGGCTCTATGCCATTGTCGATTCTTTTCAATTGCAATACTAACATCCTGGAAATCCCAGCTCATCGTATACTCAAAAGTACCTGGATACATCGATAATTTTTTAAAGAACTTAGATAATAGCTTCACATCTGAACATGATGCCCACACTCTCACTATTTCTCTATTTAGTGACATTGATTCTGGTATATTCCTACTTACATCTAATCTAACATTATAAAGATTATACGAGTATAACATATCATAATAGTCTTTAATATAAATATCTCTTACGAATACTGTTCGACGTGTATATTCACGTTTATGTTCTAGTATTTCATTATAGAACACTGGTTTGTTTTCGCACGGAGGTTCTATCTTTTGTGAAAATAATGGTCTATATGCGTCTTCATCATTATGGAATAATATACGACTTCTGAAGTTTACGAAATGATCATACGGGAAGCCTGTGATTTCAACTAAAGTCCCATCTATCGATGTTTCCTCTTCATATTGCTCGATTACTACTACTTTTTCTGGAACTTGTTTTCCACGCACAGTAAATATTTTTTCTTTTTCCACAGGATGGAACGTTTCGTTATATGATCTTATCCAGATATCAAGATCGAGAAGTAAACATGTTAGCATAGCAAACTTCATTCCATTTCCGAAACGCCCACGATAACATTCTTCTCTTTCTGATTTTGTTGACTTTCCGAGTAAGAACGAAAGTATGTCCAGTCCTTTGCCTGTATCTCGTATGATCAATCTTGTACCATCGTGAGACACGTGTATATTTTCTGGTCCTGAAGCATCCATAGCATTCTGTACGAATTCTCTGAATATTTCCCAGTAAGACCAGTTAAGACTCTTTGCCTGATCAACTATGCTTCCTGTATTAACTTCTGTTATCAGTCTTCTCATAATTACTCCTCCTCATCCATTGCTTTTATTATGGACTTTATGTTCTTTAACGCTGTCTTAATATTGTACGGAGAAAACGAGAACTTTCTCGTTTCAATAATACCAAGAGTTGTAGTCTCATCACCAAGACCGTATGGATAGTGCCTTCGTAATGCTTTAAGCACTCTGCTCGGAATAGTATTCACAACTATCACCTCCATTCATTTAGTATTCTCTTTATTACATTTAGTTGGTTAATTATTGTGTTTATTTTTTTAATATCATGTTTTGATAGAGTCTTTAGTTTTAGCTGTTTCATCTCATCGTATAGTTCCTTATTTTTTTCACGTGTGGCTTCACGAATTCGCATATCTATATATCTTAATCTATGGTCGTTATATGAAAGTATTTTTTCTAACCATTCTTCGAAGTTGCTTATTGGTTCTTTGATGGATGATTTGAGATTGAATAGTCTATCTGAGAGTTCATTTTGGAACTCATCGTAGTAGTCTGATGATTTATACATACAACCTCCTGCATTCATTTATTATAGATTTGAATTGTTTTTTATACTTCTTTAGTAAGTTTTTGCCTATCATACGTATTACTTTATAATCTGGTATGTAGTTCAGCTTTTCGTATAGTAAATGCTCTGCTACCGCATAAAAGAATGGTCGTATTGGTAGTTTTGGATGTAATGCAATAATAGAGTAATCTGGTTCTAGTTTTTCCTCATATACACATTCATATATTTTACCTTCTTCGTGTGTTAGGGTAGCAACTGATACATCATATAAGATTAGAACATCACACTTCCTGAATGGTGTATTTGGTAGTTCTTTTTTGTGTATATCCTCTATTAGCTTCCTTAGCTGTGTCTCAATACATAGACGAATATCTCGTTCTTTTGGTGGTAACTCTGATAATTCTCTTTCATGTATATCCAAGACTTCATCAATCGATATTTCTGGTACTAACTCCAAAATAGACAACATTTCTTCTAATGTTAATTCACGTTCTGGCATAGTTATCACATCCATTAATGTTTAGTGAGACGGTATATTAAATATAGAATAACTATTGCTACACCAGCTATGATAATCTCTTTTGGTATTTTCTTTGTTGGCACTGGTTGAGATGGTGTAGATGATATTATAGAATATAAACTGTTTAAATACCATGACTCTGCATAAGCTATATAACCAGAATCGTAAGGTTTTGCACGATTGGTCTCAGCTACCAATCCAACTTCGTTACAGAAATTTGCGAATTGATTTACTGCATCACCAGATGTATCACCATATATCCCCCAGTATGGAAATTCACTTATGGTTCTGACATCGTAGCCGAGTGATTCTGCTTTTTCTTTGATTCTATCGAGATACAGATCTGAACGGGTGAAGTGCTGATTGTTCCATTTTATGTAACATCGCCTGTCATGTAGAGTACCGTTTATGGGTATTTGATGGTCAACATTTTCCAATGTAAAACCAAGACTTATGATTTCACTCCTGGTAGATGAAGTTAGTTCTTCACACTCATCATAAAAGGCAATAGTAGTAGCGTCTGGATATGGAGGAGAAACATCTTCATAACCATACGTAGATTCCATATTTTCATAGACGATAAATCCTCCATACTCTTCATAATTTCTGTTGCCGTATGATAGTCTAAGTAGTTCTTTTATTGCATCTTGCTTAGTAGTCAACAGTATCACCTCCTTAACATATTATTGGTGGTTTTAGTGTGGATGATAGGATTATACTGAGTATTACAGAGATTAGTAGTTGTTTTAGGTTCATTTGTGTCACCTGGATTTTTTACAGGTTATTTCTATAAGATTATGTTTCTCGGCAGGTGATATACTATCTCTCAAAGTCGCTATAAACTCAATATCGTCCTTATTAAATTTTATTTCTATTCTGTTTACGTATCTATCAACAACACGAGCACTTAAATACTTAATGATACTCTTGTATTTATCCTTAGTTGTCAGTATTGTTAATGGAATTATATCTCCTTTTCTATATGTTCCTAACCCAGAACCAATAATCTTTGCAAACTTATCAACATAAAGCTTACCTATTAGATCCCTTAGCTGTAACTCGCATACTAAATTTTGAATCACATCTGATACCTCTTCGGTATATATCGGCGGTTCTGATTTCTCAAATTCAACTGGTACAGTTTCACCATAAGAGTTTGATACGTCTTCTGAGTAACCTCGGCGACGGTGGATTTCTGGTTCTATATGTCGTCCTTTGTATAGTGCTCGTATTATTTCATCTGATTCGCCATCTGGAGATCCCCAAGGGAAACGCATAGTTATAATATCTAACTTTCTTGGTTTTCCTGTGTGGTATATTTCATCAAATTTATGTATGCCAATAGTTCTGTAAAACGAAAAAGTTCTGTTGTTCCATGTGTCTAATATCACTTCGTCGAGTTTATCTTTATTGTGTGATGACTCAATCATACATATATATGACGGTTCATCTCTACATGCTACTGTTACGTAATATATTCTATTTTTTAGCTCGTTAAATAAAGGCTCAGAATTTTCCAACAGGAACGCACAAAAAGATCTTATAGCCGCACAGAATTGTTGACCAGAAGCTATTATATCATCAACTATTATTATGTTACATACTGATATATCAAACGATGTATCTAATTCTAGATCGTATATAGTTTTACCATACAGTTTATCGTTTACTATCCGAAGATCTACTGGTATGTTTCTTTTCATCAAATCATTGGCATATGCAAAGATAGATAGAGTCTCATACCCACCACGTGGAGATGTTAAATACATATTAAGAGGAGAGTCAAGACTTAATTTTAACTCACTACGTAGACGCTTGCCAATTGCTCTACAGGCTCTGTATACTTCAATACGATCAAGGCACTTTACATGTTTTAGATACTGGATTAAGTATTTTCGTTTTTCTATTTTATCTGATATATTATCTCCATGTTGTTCTATATAAGCATCGATAAACTCATCTATATCTTCGCATGTTATGCCATATAAGTTTGGATATTCTTTGCAAAGGGGTACCCAGTACCCCTTTGCTTGTTCTGCTATCCAAAGTGCATTTTCAATATCAATAGTACCTGGCTTGGTTGTCATTGACTTGATGTCCATATCACTGCCCCCTGATTGTATTGATGAACTCGTGGTATTGTTCGATTAGGTACTTTGATTTGTCGATAACACTACGTATTTCTTCTGGAGTGACCTCGTCGTCACTGATTGTTTCGTTTAGCTCGTTGAGAAGATCAGAAATTCCAAGTATTACATCACTGAATTCTTTTAGTATCGTCTTTGCTTTTCTGTAATACACCGTTGCACCACCATAGCCAATTAAGAAAGTTAATGCAGTTGCTACCATAGTTATTATATCTACTGGAATAATATCACCTCCTTTATCCGTAAATTATTAGATCAGTACGATAAATAGCCCATTCCATATCTGTTTCTTTTGATGCCTCTTTGAATATATTTCCTTGTGGTTCGAATATGTATAAAGTATTATCTAATGGTATAGCATTATACGCATGATATCCAAGTTCATTGGTGTCTTTTCGTATTGTAGCCCCTAAAGCAATACCACAAGCATTAACACCAAATACCACGTTCATAACTGATGAGAATAACTTAGCGAAGTCTTCACAATCAAACGTTTCTGCCAGATATTTAAGCCTATCGGTAAAGTCATTTGTAACTACTTTTTTCCAGTCGTCAAGACTAAACGTATAGAACTTACTGTCCCACAACCATGATTTTATGTTTATATCTTCTGTTAGTGACTTTAGTTGATCACCAGCTATTGGTACTGTATTAATTTTTTCATGTGTAGCAAGTTTTATATCGCTAACTATTGATTTTAGTATCTGATAATGGTTAGGCTTGATTAATGGTTGGATTATGTTAGTACCAATGTCAATTAGATCAAATCCCATATCTCTCCAATTTGGAAATTGGATATTCATTTTTTATCACCTTTTATGTATGATTGGATCTTTTCATCAGATAGTATATGCTGAGCTATCCGTAGTAGGACATCCCGTGTTTCTTTGTCAGTAAGTATGGTTGTTAAGTGGTTCTTGATTGGATCACGAAGGTACGCAATTGTATTGGTTAATGTTCGTTTTAGCATATAGGTTGATATATACCAGATGATTAGAGTTGCTATTATAGAACCCATAGCTACTGATATAGCGGTTGTTATTAGTTGGTCGATTGGGATAGTCATATAATACCTCACTTACTTTTGATATAATCAGATATCATTCTAACTACAAATGTAGTTATGAATGATACAATACCAACAACCACCGCAATCATAAGGTTATCTTTTGTTTCTTCTTTCATAGTCCTCCAACCACATACGGTGATATAGATGATGTTATACGAGCCAAAGTCGCTGATAACTCAGGAGTAACAGAAGGAAGAATAAACGGTAAAGCAACTACACCTGCTATCGCACTGCACACAAAGTTATCTAATACCCACCATCCACCATTATTTATAAACCATTTCGTTTTTTCATCTGCTGGATATGACTGTATTTCAACTGGTATGAAGTTATCTATAAACTCTATTACATCTGGAGGATTGCTAGGATCTGGAATCAAACCCTGATACCTATCTGGTAAATATGGTTCTAAATGTGTGTATACTTCTTGTGATATTATACCTGGTTCTCCATATCCTGGAGGAACTGCTATTGCCTTAGTCCAAAGTGCAGTAAACGCTTCAAGATAAGTTAGCTGGAAAGTAGATAATGGTGGTGTATCCTCTGGTGCAGGTACTACTGTTGCTGTTGGAGAAGGATAAGTCTTCTCGTTTATCTTTTTGTTGATGATTTCTGGACCATGAATAGGCTCTGGATTATAATCGAGGTTTGTATGTGGCGAAGAGTAGGTATATGCTGGAGTCGCCATAGGACGGAATTTGAGAAATTTTGGATTTAGTGGATCATCTGGTGAATCTAATTCTCTAATTTTTCTAATAAGCCAATTTATTGGCCCCCCTCCTCTTCCACCTCTTTTCTTCAAAAGATAAGCTATTAAAGTAGCAGAACTAGCAAAAGCAATAATAACATGACCAGCATATGAATTAGCAAATGACCATAACGCTTCTCTAAGTCCAGATCTATAAGATTGCTTATCTTCTTCCCTTAACGCACTTAAAGCGGCGCGAAGCTTTATACCTATCGTGTGTGATGTATCGTACCATAAATTTAACGTATCTAAATCGTCTTGAGTAAACGTATCGTTTGCGTATAATTCATTTATTTTTCTGTTTATTTTAGTGTCTATAGCCATTAAATTAGATATACTAACTGTTGATATATCATGAGTACTATCATATTCTATAGCTTTATCATACTCTTCTGGTGTAATAACTCCTGTATTTCTTTCTTTAAGAAGTTCATTATGTATAAGTTCTGTTGTTATTTCTTCCTCTTCATCAGATAAAGGTTCTTCATTAAGGAACTTAGCCAAAGTAGTTACGTTTCTGTCGTGTTCATTACCTCCAAAGATAGATAGAATTTCATCTTTAAATATATACATACCAGCAACTGCTACGCCACCAGCAACTATAATTCCAGTTGTCTTATCTGACTTATCTGACATTTTACTCACCTGTACTGAATATATAATAAGCAAACAGTGCAACTCCTGCAATTGAAAGTAGTATAGCTATTCTCTTCAGTTGGTCCTCTTTCTTACGTAGTTCTTCTTCTGTTAATATCTGAATATATATCGTCGGTTCAGACGTTGGTTGATCATTATTGTATAGTTCTGCAGTCCAATTTCCATATAAATCATCTGAATACTCAAAGGTTTTTGAGAACTCATACTGAGTACATGGACTTACATCTTCTTTTGTAGTATCATCTGTTGAACCATCTGGTTTAGTAAATACTACTTTTACAGTAGCTACTTCATCCAATAAATTAGGTGCATATCCAGTAAATATAAGATCTTCACCCTTTTTTAAGTACCTAACCGGATTATCAACGACAAAATGCAACGGACACGTTACTTCCATCATGTTTACCGTTACATTTTGGCTTGTATTACCAGATATAGGACCACAATCCAAACATATATATCCTTCTAATATAGCCTCTATATAATAGGTCGGATATTGTGGGATATTAGATACCGTACAGTCACCATTATCATCAGTAATACATGTACCAACTACTTCTCCAGTTTCATTATCTTTTCTAATGTTTACAGTTGCTCCAGATAATGGATCATTAGGTGGTGAAGAATTCCTGACATGTACGTTTATATCAATGGTACTTCCTGATGATACCGGATATACATCTTTATACGCACTATCACTGTTACTATAATGATCGCCACTACCATCTGTACATATATTCCATACATAATAGGTTATGCGTATACAATCGCCAGCACAATCATCTGGTAAATCTACAGGAGTCGATATACAAGAATCTGTACACTTATCACATATACAATCATCATAATAATTCTCACCAGTAGTTTCATTATCCACATAGAGATGAACATATCTTGATGTTACACCATCAGGTAAATCGCCAAGGTCTATAGTACACACCATTGTATCACCAGCTACTGGAGGATCTGGATCAACAGAAATGTCATCTCCGGATATATCTGGGTCTGGAACGATATCTGGACAACCCCCTGATGACTCAGACATAGTAATTGTAAAATACCTATCACTATTCCCAGAACTACTACGATAACGAACAGGCTCGTATCCCTCTTTACTTGCTGTAAAAGTAAAAGTCATATTTGGTTTTATAAACAAAGCACAATATCCATTACTATTTGTATAACAATTACCTACTCCATCATAACAATTTGGATTTCCATCTATAGATATTTCAACAGATGATAATGGATTATCGTCAGAGTCAAATACCCAAAAAGCAACTCCAGAGCAATCTGTTTTCCAAGTCCCGCCTGTTGCAAGAGAGAAGTATCTTGTATAAACTGACTCACCTGAAATTAAAAATTCTACTTTATACAATCCAGGAATATCACAAAATATCTCTGCATACGCATATATATAACCATAATATTGTCCCTCTGAGAACCCAATCGAAGCTACAAGTTCCCAAGTTTGCTCATAAGGTCTCCACCAATAAAAATCTATATATGCCGCTGGTGTTGGATCACAACCATCTAAATTATAAACAGCATACACAGTTACAGTATCTCCTGGCTTTTCAGCACTACCTGCTTCTGAATAGTTAGCTACTTCGTTTTCGACCCAGGCATTACAACCGCTTTCAACAAGTCCAGTACCAACATAATACTCAGACATAAACTACCGCCTCCCGTTTAGTATTGTTTCAATTCTGACTATTCGTTCTGATAGTGAATTGATGTTATTTACAGTTTCTAATCGAAGTTGGTTCATGTTCTGTGTGGTTTTATCGAGCTTCCTTGATAGTTTTTCTATTGAACACGATAGGTTTCCCAATAGTATTCTAATGTAAATCGTAAATAGAGAGAGTATTCCGATAGTTGCTCCGATTGAATAGCCATCCATTAGATCACCCCATAGATTCTATTATTCTTTTTGTTCCTATTATTGATAAGATCGTGGATACCAATAAAACAACAGCTTCAACATTAGCCTCTTTGTACCAATTTATTCCAACCTCAACAGTTTTTGAAGGAGAAGAATAAGCCGCTAACCATGTAAGGATCAATACAATCGTCATAGCATTCGGATATAAGATCGCCCACAATTTCAGTAGGTCATCCATTATATCCCTCTGTCTATTTCGAGCACTATTAATTTAAGAAGTGTTGCATTTACGCTGTACTGGAGATTATATGTCTCTTCGTCGTCTGTTATAATATCAAAAATATAAGGTACATTTTCAACAAGAGAACCGCCAGTTCCTTCACCAACAAGATTCTCGCTTATGGTCGTTCCACTGTTGGTTCGTTTAAGTGTTAAAACACCTGCTGTATCGAATGTGACATAGATTCTCAGATAGGAAGGGACTGTAAGTGGTATAATGTCTGAGCTGAAGATGTCCGTATTTGCTGTTACAGATGTATTAAATATACTTATTCGTTTTATAGGTTCTGCTGTCATGGTTCATTCTCCGTTAGTACAAAATTATCTACGTAAACAGTACGTGAAACACTATCAGTAGGTCTAATCCAAAACCGAATAAACAAAGATGGAATACCAGAGAATGGACTATGATACATATCATAAGTACTCAAATCAATCTCTCTACCGAAAAACAACGCCCTAACATATTTTTTCGTACTTAAATCAACAACAAGCTTTATTGTTCCGTAGGGTATTTTCTCACCGCTATATCCAGTAAAATAAGGAATTGTAGCAATATTATGATAAAAAGAATCTTCACCTAAATATTTCAACATACCAGTATCAAGATAATAATCAACCGATCCCATCCATTTTTCACCATCACCATCGTAATACACAAAACCTAAAGTGATATACCCACCATCTTCTCGTGTAGCAAAGCTAAATTGAGCACCCAATTTACCAATATGAAAATCAGTAATAACATAATAAATAGAAGTATAATCATATTGACCACTACTACATTTCATCATAAGAGAATAATTACCAAATTTAGAACCCCAATCTATACCCACATTATTTTGTGAATTACCATCTGGCGAACTATATATATAACCAGTAACTCTTTGAACTATACCACTACCTTTTATTTCTGGATAAAATTTAATATTTGGGCTCTCATAATCGTCCCAATAAATAACATTCCCTCTACGATCGTAAACCAACGGGGGAGCATGTACCCTGGCTGCATGCTCAGTTAACCCTATTGTGGTCTCTTTATTCCAAACATCTTTTGGATCAGTTATAAATGCCCTTGAAGTGAAATATTTTACCATAGTTCACCTCACATGAATCTCATAAGAAGTACCATCTGTATCGTATGCCTCTATTTTAATCTTCCTTATATCAGCCTTTTCCCATTGAACCATCCCGTGCGGTTCAATTATGTAGTAAGTTGTAGTATAACCTGTTCCATCATCCTCCCAAACCTTTATTGATCCAGCAGTTACGGGAGTATCTCCCATATTTCCAATATAGCCAGATCTTGCGTTTCGACCAAGACTAGATCGAATGTCAATCTCCACTGGTGTACCGAGTGTTAAAGTACCTCTCTGGATAAATGGTTTACCTTCATAATAATCAGGTAGGTCTATGTTAATTCCTGATGGATCAGTGGAGGCTATACACCAGAACAACGTTGGCTTGTATGTTTGTACTTCTATTCTGTCAAATACAATGTTTCTTAGCTGGATAGTTGTAGCAGGAACACCAGACGAATATACTATTTTATCCTGGTTCTTAACTATTAGCTTTATTGTAGATTCTATATATACAAAAATAGATCTTAGCTTTTCATCTACACTCGTACTTGTTATTTCTGATGGAACAGTATCACCTGGAAGATAAACATCTCCAGTATCGAAGTTTATTCTGGTTATACCAGTTGGAATATCCTTCTTTCCGATCGTAGGATAAGAAACATATACGTTCGTTTTTGGCTCAGTTCCTTTAATAGTATTTAGAATGTCTTGCTGAATATCAATTTCCTTTAGTATCAATTCATCAATACGTGTTAATTTATCAATAAATAACTGGTTCTGCATACTTTACCTCCGTACATCATTTACTCCTTAGCAATATATACAGTATTATTATAATAGAAACAACCGCAATAGCTATCATTAATGTACTTGGCTTTTCGGATTCTCCCAATTGTTTGTATAATGTAACTTTTGTCATTATACAACCACTACATCCACCATGACTACCGAGTTCAGGATCTTGAATCTCTGGGTAGTCTGGATGAAAATGCCACCCCTCAGGAGGAACATACGGAAAAGGACCATCAGAACCAGTAGATTCAGTCCAACCAGTTGTGAGTATTATTTTTCCATACTTTGGATCATCAATGATTTTACACTCTTCAATTTCAGTAAACCCGAGCCCAGAACAATCTGGTTCCATATATGATCACCTCCTCCGTAATAGATAAAATATAATCACAACAGATATAATAGCCACGAGTAGTATTAACAAATTTGGCTTTTTAGGTTCAGTTGGTGGTTGTTCTGGTGGTTGTTCTGGTGGTTGTTCTGGTGGTTGTTCTGGTGGTTGTTCT
>Ga0190361_1000873_pt1 | contig 11676 bp, 15 predicted proteins | sample 48721845_MG_FD_161273 | JGI IMG/M metagenome (GOLD analysis project Ga0190361, IMG submission 161273) | Hydrothermal vent microbial mat bacterial communities from Southern Trench, Guaymas Basin, Mexico - 4872-18-4-5_MG | ecosystem: Environmental > Aquatic > Marine > Hydrothermal vents >...
CGTTCCTGATTGACAACAATCTCCTCCAGTACAACTAGTATCACCTAATTTTATCCATCCGATATTTTCATTCCAGACATAACCAGTTAAACACTCGTCATAAACAGTAACCCCATAATCTGTTCCACTATATATGGGTTCCCAGTTTTGCCAACCAACATTTTCTCCCCAAGAACAATTATCATTTTCATATTCAACAACCAATTTAGGTCTTTTGCTTGCTGTTCCATAATCATCTGAATAAAACACACCACCAGCATCACCATATCCTTGTCCTTGCCAATTTACATCATCTCTTATATGAAAACCATAATTAGAAGTTCCGTTCACCCATTCTTGAACCAAATTTTTTACATCTAATTCACTATCTCCATAAGTTGCCCCTCCTTCGTCAGCATAAGAACCAGTATGATCTCCGCCAGCATTAGACCAAGGAGAATTCCAAGTTACCGTTGATTCAGACCAACTGGTAGTGGTTTTAGCCACTAAAACTCTATGAGGATATAAATCATAATGATGAGCATCAACCACAATATATAAATATAAAGTTGCTGAAGAAACAGTGCTTCCTGAAGGAATACTTGATAAATCAAACTGAAGTACTCCGTTCTGTATATTATTACCATCTTTATTATAAGCAGTAACATAATTATCATTACCATAATTATTATTAGGATAAACCTTTATCAAACGAGCGCATTTTCCATCAGAAGCATTAGGTTGAAGCGTTAAAGTCGGGTCAATCTCTACTTCTAAAGCACCTTGGTTAAACTGCTCTTCAATCCATTTCCTTCCTTTTTCCTCTAAAATTTTTTCTAAATAAAACTTGCCTGCTTTTTCAGCCGGTTTTAATTGATAATAAATAACATCAGAGTTATATTTTGTCTTTTCCTCTTGAGAAAAAATAGCTTTAAGATATGGTTCGGTAAAATAAAAAACCCTTTTTTCCTGATTGTAAAAATTAATCAAACTTCCCTCTTTCTTTACCTGTAAATTCGTCTCTATCAACAACCTACTCATCTCATTAACCCAACTTTCCAAAGCATTTTTATTTTTTAAAATAAAACTTTCCCTAATAACTCCTTTCTCATTAATAATTAAGCGAAAATCAATATCTGGATAAATTTCAGACCAAAATAAAGTCCCTGGTTTTTCCTCAATAGGTTGAGATTTAAGATTAATTCTTTTGTTATTGCTTAAAGGAAAAGATATTTTTATCCATTCTTGTTTTACTTTTCCTTTTTCCTCCTTGTTTATCCAAAATTTAACCAACTCAAAAACATTCTTTGTTCTTTTATCATCTCCTGCCTCTAAATCAACTGTATTTTTATCAATAATTAACTTGCTCTTTTTTTTCTTTGCCTTTAAAGATATTGGTTCCCATCTTTGTTTTTGGTAATCATAATAATGGATTGGGGCAATGGAAATCTCTGCTGTGTAACTACCATCAGGATTTAAATAAGTTTTTGTATATTTATTTCTTTTGGAAATTATTTCTACCCTTGCCTGAGCCCGCTCTATTTTTTTAAACCCTATTTTTCCTATTAAAAAATTGCTAAAAAGCAATAAGAAAATTAGAAAAACTAAAAAACAAATAAATTGAAATTTTAATTTAATTTTAAAATTTAACATTTTAATAATCTTCTAACTAGTTCTCCCATCGCACACAACGAAAAGGATAAGTTGAGGTTTTGGCTGCTGTATTTAATTCACCAGTACCTAAATCCAAAATATAGGCATTACCTGTGCTATCGGGACAAGTAGTAGAAAGCCAATAGGAACCAGTGGTGCCGCCATTAGTCCATTTTAAGACACTGTTTTGAAAATCATCATAACAAGAACCACCGGCTGAACCGCATTCATAATCAAGCATAATTAGCCCTTCTCTAATGCTTGGCAAATGCCAATCGTCATATTTATTCCCCCCATTACTACTGCAGTCATTTAACCAACTGCCGTCATTACAAAGAATTATGTTATAACAATAATCAATAGCATTATTCCAAGTATCAGAACTATGGTCTGCATACGCCCACATTAATCCATTAGAATCATCAGTTACTGTTCCATCACCATTATCTGTATATGATTTTCCTAAACCAGTAAGGTCAGCCTCATCACCAGTCCGATAAGAAGTAATTTGACCGCTCCAAAAATGAAAAGTCCCAGGGCCATACCAAGAACCATCGCTCCAAGCATATTTTCCTGAAAGAAGCTGTTTAGCGCTATCAATTCCATTATCATTAGCTCCGGATTGGTCAACTACATAACGATCTGTCTCGCCATTAGCATAAGTTGAACTAATTGCCCCAACTGAATAACCAGCCCTTTCTAAAGTTCCAGTTAATCGGGTAGCGCTATCTTTATAAAATGTTTTACCTATATAAACATCTGCCGTATCAGCATCGCCCGGATTGTCGTGGAAATCAGGTGTTTTATCGTAAATCTGTTGAAGAGTATGCATTGTACTCCCTGGACTACCGGGTGGGTTAAGTCCATAAGTCGGAGGACTAGAAGCATCTTTATCTAAACGATAATAAATATCTTCTAAAGTTTTCATTGTGTCTCCAGGTGTATTAGAAGGAGTCAAACTTCCAGCCCGGGAAAAAATATAAACCAGAAAAATACTCAAAAGAATACTTAAACTAATCCCTAAAATCTTCCATTGTTGATTTAAAGAAAATTTTTTAAAGAAAAAAATCTTTTTCATTTTTTTTGAAAATTAATTTTAAATTATTCAAAAAGTCCAAGAAAGAACTTATTTCTTTCTTTTTCTTGTATTATATCAAAAAGAAAAAAATGAAAAAAGGTCAAATAAAAACTGGCTGGAAATTCCAGCCAGTTTTTATTTACCAGACAAATCGCTTAATCTCTTATCTAAAATCATTAAAATTAGAGCGAGGTCTTCGTGGTTTCATTGGACGAGCCTGATTCACAATAATTTTTCTCCCATCAAATTCCTGTCCATTAAACATTTCAATCGCCTTCTCTGCCTCTTCATCAGTAGACATTTCCACAAAACCAAAGCCCTTTGAACGACCTGAATTTCTGTCTCTAATCACTGTTGCTGACTCTACCTGTCCTGCTTGGGAAAAGTAATCCTTAAGCTGATCGTCGGTGGTGCTGTAGGAAAGGCTTCCTACATACAACTTTTTAGCCATTTAAATAAATTAAAACTTATTAAACTGCAGCAGACCTTTTATTCTTTAATTTTCAAAGAAATTAAAGAATACCTACAGCGTTCTTTTTAAGAATATAAAACTATTTTATTTTTGTCAAATTTTTCTATTTCTCCTTTTCTTCTCTACCTCTCTAACCTCTTTCTCATCCATCCCAAAATGATGGGCAATCTCATGATAAATTGTCTGCTGAATTAAACGAATAATCCCTTCTTTTGTCTGTCCAAAACTTTCAATTGCTTTTTTAAAAAGAGTAATTCTATCAGGAACGGCTAAATTATAAGAGACGCCCCTTTTAATCTGAGGAACGCCTTCATACAAACCTAACAATAAATTTTTTTGACGAAAACCAAGTTTTCTAAGTTGCTCTGAGGTAGGTTGGTCAGCCACGGTAATAATAAGATTATCTAATTTATCTCGAAATTTTTTAGGAATAGAATGGACTGCTTGATTAACTAATTTTTCAAACTCAGAATCTTCCATCTCTTAAAGTCCCCAGCCAGAAAATTGAGAAAGTTTATGAGAAATCTTTACTTGAATCTCTCTTATTGCTTGATTAAAAAGTTGTTTCAGAATTTCTTCCTGTTCAGAAAAACTTTTCTCTGGATTTAAATTAAGTTCTAATAATTCTAATTTACCATTAAGGACAATCCTTAACCCGTCTTTTTCCATCTCCACCTTTTCCTCTTTTAAACTCTTTTGAATATCCCTTAATTGCTTTATCTTCTTAATTTTTTCAAACATAATTTTTTCTAAAAAGCAAGGAAACTCCACCAAGGCCTTTTCTGTTTGATAATTTTTCCTCCGCTAACTGAAGCGTCAACAACTACTTCCTTTTTTACTCGCACAGGAAAAATTCCTAATAATCTTTTTTTCTGTCTATCAATGGCTTCGTAAATCGGCTTGCCCTTATCTTCTTTTAAAGTAATTTGCGCTTGAGAAGTTAATCGCGCTTTTCTTACTAAGTCAAGAGGAGTTAATAATATCCTCTTCTTCCCTATAATAACTTTACCATTATCAACGGTAACTGGCCGAAGAACTCTTACTTTAATCTTGCCTTGATTTAATTCTACCTCTTTACTTCTAACCAGAATACCAACCTTTTTCCCGTTAATAGAAACCCTCAAAATTTTCTCTTTATTAACTGTCAATGGCTGTTTGTCTAAAATAATTCTTCCTTTTCTAACAATAATTTTTTTCACTAATGGCTTTATATCCTTATAATCAACTTCCTTAACTGATTTAACCACTTCTCTAATTTGATGCCCTAAATCTTTCTCTATATTCTTTAATGCTTCTGCTTTTTCCTGAGGTGTCTTGTCTGAAGTTAAAATTTCTTTCATCTTCTGATGATAATTCCGGACAACCTCTTTAATTTTTGGAGCAATTGGAGCTAACTTCCCTTTACCAAGTTTTTTCAAACATTCTTCTCTTTTAGCAGCCATATCTTTTTCAAGGGCTTCAATTCTTTTCTGAATTTCCTCAGCCGCTTGAGTTTCTCCCTTCTCTTGCAGTTCTTCTAACTTTTTCCTTAAATCTTTTAATGCTTTAACGCTCTCCTCATCAGGAGCACAAGCATTTTTTTCTAACTTTTTAGACAAAACTGTTTGTGAAGACGGCTTTATCATTAAGGGCTTTTTCTGAACTTCGGCAACCTTTGCTTGAGCCAAAGAAAAAGGTAAAGAACTGATTAAAAATAAGAAGATGATTGATAGGATAAAAAATTTTTTTCTTTCCATAATTTTAAGTTAATAATAAATGAACAACGACCTTTTTTATTTTAACTCTTTTTTAATGCTTTTATCAACCCCCAAATGATTAAAAAAACAAGGGATAAAAGGATAAACCAACTAACTATCAAATTGATATTTTTCTTAACATTTTTTGCTTTATCTTCTGAGTAAGATTCTTTAAAATCAAAATTTTTTAAAAAATTTGATAATTTTTCTCCCGGTGAAAGACAACCAAATTGACGACAATAACTTACTTTATCCTCTATTTTCTGTTTTATAACTTGGTTATAACCAACAATCATTTCTTTATCAATAAAAATAGTCGGCGTTCCTTCTATTTTTTTATCATAGGCCTGCGCCATCAAAGAAAAAACAGCCGCATTATCTTTATTCAAAGAAACTTCATATTCCCTTACTAAAAGAGAAGGATATTTATTATTTAAACTCTCTAAAAATGCTTTTTCCTCAGCGCAATATGGACAACCTTGCTGGTAAAAAAAGAAAATTTCTACTGCTTTATTTTGAGCGAAAAGAGAACGAGAAAAAAGAAAAGAAAAAATAAGGAAAGAGAGAATGACAAATAAATTTAATCTTCTAAATAATCTTGCCATTGCTTTTCTAATTTTACCTCTAAATCTAAATAAATTTTTTTATTCATCACCTGTTCTAATTCCTTTCTAGCCAAATGACCAATCTCTTTAATTTTTCTTCCACCTTTACCGATAAGCATTTTCTTATGCCTTTTTTCCGAAGTAATAATAAATGCTTTGATATAAAGGAGTCCGTTATCCCGAAGAGCAATTTCTTCTACTTCTACTTTTGTTTTATAAGGAATCTCTTCTCCTGTGACTAAAAAAACTTTTTCTCTAATAAGTTCAGCCACCCAAAATTCATTGCTTAAAGAAGTAAATTGATACTGTGGATAAAAGGGCTTTCCTTTAGGAAGATATTTAAAAATCAAATCAATCAAAGGTTTCAAATTCTTCCTTTTTAAAGCAGAAATCTCTAAATACCCGTCAAATTCATCCTGCCACTCCTGATAATCTTCTTTATAAGGAATATCTTTAATATCTATTTTATTGACCACCAAAATTTTAGGGATAGATAAATTTTTAACTAAACGAAAAATAAGACGTTCTTCCTCGCCAATCTCCCGGGTTGGATCAACTACATATAAAACTACATCTACTCCCTTCATTGCCCTTTTTGCTCTTTCAGTTAATTTAGCAGTCAATCTATCATTAACTTTTTTAAAAATGCCCGGAGTATCAACAAAAATAATTTGACCACGTTCATCATGAAGAACTCCCTGAATCGCTTGACGCGTTGTTTGCGGCTTTGGCGTGGTAATTGAGACCTTGGTGCCAACCAAACTATTCAAAAGGGTTGATTTACCGACATTAGAACGGCCAACTAAAACAACAAATCCACTCTTAAAATTTTTTTCTTCTTTTTTTTCTTCACTCACTGGCTAACAAGTTAAATGTAATAAAGCGACTACCTTACGACCTTGATTTAAAAATTTATTATATTCTTCAACTGCTTTGCCTGTTCTTTTAATTACTAATTCAATTCCTTTATCCCTAATCAACTTTTCTGCCTCCTGACTAATCTCAGCCACCCCATAAGCGCCAGTGCCAATAACTATTACCTCTGGATTTTCTTTTACAGCCTCAATTACATCCTCCTTTTGAAACAAATGGCTTTCTTCTCTTAACCATCTTTTTACTTCTCCAGAAGAACTTAAATAAACATCATAATCATAAAGTTGACCGTTAATTTTTATTTTTCCAAAATGGTATGCTTCAATCATTCTTTCTTTTTAAAAGCAATTTCAATTTAAGCAAAACCTTCCTTAAAAAATTTGTCTTATCAATAATCAAAACTCCAGATAAATGGTCTATCTCGTGTTGAATAGCCCGAGCAGTTAAGCCACGCGCCTTGAATTTAACTGGTCGGCCCTGCTCATCTAATCCAGAAACAACTATCTCGCGCGCTCTTTTTACCTTAACATAAATTTTGGGCAAACTTAAACAACCCTCAAGAAGATAATCATTCTCTTTTGATTTTTCTTCTATTCTGGGATTTATTAAAACCAAAGGTCCTTTACCTACATCAATAACGATAATCCTCTTAGTCACCCCAACTTGCGGTCCAGCCAAGCCAATTCCTTGATGTTTATACATCGTCTCTAACATATCTCTCGCCAATTCTTTAATCTCTTCATTGACTTCCTTTATTTCTTCACACCTTTTGCGCAAAACTGATGAAGGATAAATTTTTATTTTTAATAAAGACATAAAGATATAGTGTTAATTAACTTTATTTATTATACTCTAATTTTTTCATTTTTAAAAACGGGCCCTGATGGAATCGAACCACCAACTACGGTTTTGGAGACCGTCGTTATACCATTTAACTAAGGGCCCGTACCTATTTTGTTTCTTTATGAAGAGTGTGTTTTTTACACCATTTACAATATTTTTTCAACTCTAATCTATCCTTAATCTGTTTTTTATTCTTATGAACATAATAATTAATCCGATGACATTCAGTACATTCTAATTTGACTAAATTATCTTGAGACATAATTTTTACATTTAATTATTAAGAAATTCTAACAAGCCACCCCGCGGACTCGAACCGCGAACCTACGGTTTACAAAACCGTTGCTCTACCATTGAGCTAGGGTGGCAAATCAAGCCAACTCTAATAACACTTTTTATAAACTAACAAAAAAATAAAAAAAAGACAAGTTAAATTTAACCTCAAAAAAGAGGGCGGCTATAATCTACCGCCCGGGGCATTTTTTGTTAGGGTCGCACTCTGATCTGTACTAGTTCGGAATATCTAACACCGTTAGGAGAATTTTTTAAAATCTCCTTCGCTTTTTTAATTATTTTTTCTCGTTGAGTAGGTATAGATAAATTTGTTTATTTCTTATCTCTTTTATTTAGATATTTATAACAATCACTACAAATTTTTTTACTAATAAAATTAATTTTTGAATCCGTTAGTCGTTCACAATAATAAGTTTCTCCAATATCAATTAGTTTATTACATATTTGGCATAATTTAGAGCTTCTAGCTATGGTTTGTTTCCAAAATTTCATTGGATCGTATTTGCTCATTATGTTCTATAATCTTTAATTAAAAATTTGTCTTCATTAAAACCTTTACATATTTTATTTAAAGGACATTTATCGCATCTAGGATTTTCCTGATTAAAACAGAAATTGGTTCCTATATAAATTAATCCGTCATCGAAATCTCCAATTCCAAACTCAGAATTTAACAATATAGCATTTGGCAGCTGTTGTATTTCAATTGTTGCCGGACTTCTTTTTCTTATTTTAAAATGCTTTAGAACAACTTCTTCGTAATTTTTATTAATTCCTTTATCAGTTATTTCTATTTGAACTTTCTTACCTCTTATATTAGTCACCCGAATATAATTAGTGCCACCCTTACCTTTCCCTTTCTGAATCACGTCCCAATTTTCATAATCTTTTAAGTTTGCAAGAGACAGGAAGAAACCTGTTCTAAATAATACTCTCCCTGTATTACTATCGAATGGAGCCTCATAAGACCATTTGCTCCATCCCTCCGTTGTCTTAGTTGATAAATTAAATGTATGAATATACCACTTTATAAACAGGTGGCATGCTTTATCTCCAATAGCACTACCCAGACCGTATCTTTCATGATTCTTAATTTGCTTACTCGCTATTTCAGAGGACAAAAAACTTTCTATATGCTCAACAAGCGGCTGGACAGATTCTTTTTCACCTAAATCTTTTTCTAAAAGTAAGGGAACACATAATGGAACACCCCATCTATGAAGTCCGTAATCCAATACTTGATTAATAGAGACAATGCCCCGGGGCGATTGAGCGAAAAACAGATTATATTTGGTTGGATTGGCATTATTTAATTTTGCCCAAGTTTTAGCTCTTAATTCTTTCACAGATTTATGTTTGTCTAAAATCTCATCTATTGAAATATTTAGTTCTCTAAAAAAATCTAATGGTTTATGAAATATCCTTATTTCTTTCCTATAAAGAGCGTTTGTAACGTTTTTCAAAAGTTCTCTAACTCCGGGTATGTCTGGACCCTGATCTAAAACCACGTTTAATAAGAGATATCTTGTTAATACCTCTCTTCTTGTCCACGCTCCATCTATCATATTTAATTCATCTGTCTTTAGATTCCTATCTTTATCAAAGAAATACCTAAACGGTTCAATGTCTTGCAATGTTGGGGCATCAATGATTTTCCTTTTATGGCCAATTTCTGCAATCTTAAACACTAAATTTTTAACAAAGTTTAAATTATTCATTTTTTCCACCAAGTTAATAATCTTTGGTCCTGGATTAATCCTTTTTTGTTTAAGTAATAGTCCAAAAGATGTTTAAAAACAATTTTTCCGTTTTTGTTTAAATCACCCATAATAAAATCTCTTTCAAGCATATAAGAGACAACGCCTACCATTCCACTGCCACACAACGGATCAAAAATTAAATCGTTTTTATTTGAAAAATGCTCTAATAAACATTGAAGGAGTTTAAAAGGAAGTCTTGTTGGATATTTAGGCATATTAACTTTGTAATCTCTCTTAAAATTTAAAGTGGTCAAATTAGGTTCTCCTCTCAGACAATGAATGGTATTACACCTGTTATTATAAATCCATCTCTCGCCTTTAGTTATCCAATAAATCTCATAAACGTTATGCGATGGCTTTTTTCGACATACAGGTGCAAAATTATATGTCCAATACATTTTTCCTCGCAGAGTCAATTCTTTAAATCTCATAATTCTATCATGAATAATATTACTGTTATTCCATCCGGAAAAAATTAAGGCTTGACCGTTTTTCTTCAGGTTTCTTTTTATACATTCTAATAATTCTTGAATTTTTTCTCCATATTCTGAAACACTCCACTCAACATAGCCATCCACTACATTATTAACATTTCTATGATAATTTGTAGGTTTTCCACTAAATTCTATTCCAAACGGTGGATCTGTAATTATTAAATCTGCATTAACACCAGACCAATCATTCATATCTTTAATAATATATTTGTCTAATAATTCCTTAATTATTTTCTTATTCTCTGTCTGGATAGTTTCAGATTTAAACAAAGTTGTATTCTGAGAAAATAAATTTTTATTCATATTATAATTATCTATAAAATTATTTTTTTAATAAATCATCAACGCTTACTCCTAAAGCGTCGGCTATTTTTTTAACGGTTCCAATTCTTGGATCAGGCGTTGCCCCAGATTCAATTTTGGTAATTGTATGTAAAGCAATACCCGCAAGTTTAGATAATTTGTCTTGAGAGATACCTTTTTTCTCTCGATACTTTTTGATATTTTTAGCAATTATTGAAAGCTCCTTTGACATTGTAGTAAAACTTTACTATACTTGATATACGGCAACAATTCTAACATGCTATTATTAGTATATGAAATTTCTAAATAAAAATCAAGCTAATGTACTAGAAGGGTACATAGGTAACACTTTTTGTCAGGGTGCGACCCTGACAAATTATCAGGGTCGCACCCTGACCTGTATACTAATACTAAAAAGGCAATTCTGAAAAATCAATGGCCGGCACTGTGCGCCGGCCAAAAAATTCAATAAGCCAGTTTGGTAAATATACTATTAAAGATATAATTTTATTTATCTAATTTTCTACCCTTTTAAAATCCAAATGCTTTTTCAAACTGCTTTTGCTTTTTTAATAAATCAATTTTTTCAATTCTGGCAATTTCTTTTTCATAGCCGATTCACCGGCTAAGATTATATTCTTACCATCTAAAAATTTATTCCAATGGACAATGCCTAGTTTAGGTTCAACAATGATGTCAGCGTCTTTAACATTCCAAAAAGCAAGGTGATAACGCAAAAGATTGATTGAATTATTAGCGATTTTGTAAAAACCTAGATTAGTTTTATTGTTGTCTTTGTTAGTAAAATAATTAGCGTCCAAATTAACTGCTATCACCAATTCTGCCCCCATTTTTCTGGCAATCTCTACTGGCACCGGTAAAGACAATCCTCCATCAGCCAGTAACCTGCCTTCCCGGTTCACTGGTTTAAAAACTAACGGGATTGAAATACTTGCTCTAATCGCTGAAGCCACTTCGCCTTGATTGATAGAAATTGTTTCACCTGTTTTTAAATCAGTCGCTATTACGGAAAGTGGAATTTTTAAATCTTGAAATTTTATCTTTCCAATTTGATTTTCAATAAATTTCTTTAATTTTTCTCCACTGATTAATCCCTGTCGCAAAGAAGGATCAATTAAAGATAATAACTTCCGCCAGTTAGTACTAAGCGCTATTTTTTCAACATGTTTAATATCTTTAGTGGCTGAATAAAAACCGCCAATTAAAGCCCCAATACTTGAACCAGCAATAAATCTAATCGGAATATTATTTTCTTCTAAAACTTTAATAACACCGATATGTGCTAAGCCCTTCGCTCCTCCACTTCCCAATGCTAAACCAATTTTTGGTCTTTTTGTTTCTGACATATTGTAAGTTATTTCCAGCCATTTCTATCTACCTAATCTTGAAAATGCTAGACAGGGTAGGATTCGAATCCCGCCGTTGGCGGGACGTTTGGCCGCTCCGCTGATTTCTCAAGTAATTTTTTAAAAATGGTGGGCAGGGTAGGATTCGAACCTACGTAGCCCGAAGGCGCCAGATTTACAGTCTGGTGCGTTTGTCCACTCCGCCACCTGCCCAGTTCT
>Ga0190361_1000874_pt1 | contig 11675 bp, 9 predicted proteins | sample 48721845_MG_FD_161273 | JGI IMG/M metagenome (GOLD analysis project Ga0190361, IMG submission 161273) | Hydrothermal vent microbial mat bacterial communities from Southern Trench, Guaymas Basin, Mexico - 4872-18-4-5_MG | ecosystem: Environmental > Aquatic > Marine > Hydrothermal vents > Microbial...
GAGAATCAGGAATTGGGCTTTGATATATTCTCAGCTCAATATTTATTTTGAAGAAAGGTTGAGTAAATTTGACAATGTATAAAAATTTTATAAAAGGAGATTTACACAGAAAAAATTACAGTCTCAGATTTAGAGTAGAAGATCTACTCTACTACTGCTTTTTTGCTAATTATTGAGCTAACACAAAATTGTTAAAATCCTCAAATATCCAGTCATTCTTTAGTGTCTGGTATATTATCTCAAGCATCTTCCTCGCTGTCGCTATTATTGCTTTACCACTACCTTTCCTCCCTTTAATACGCTCATAAAAAGCCCTTAAATAACCATTATATTTAATCGCTATAAGTGCTACCTGCACCAACGTTGTCCGAAATATCTTGTTCCCTCGCTTCGTTATACGACCATACCTAACACTATCCTCCGAAACCCTCACCCTAGGAACCAGCCCCGCATACGATGCTAGTTTCTTCCCACTCTCAAAATCCTCTATATTCCCTATATTACACAATATTATCACTGAACTCAGATCTCCTATCCCAGTTATACTTTTCAGATTATCATGCCCTTTTAACCCCTTACCCTTATCCTTTATCTTCTTCTCAAGTTCCTCAATCCCTTCCGTTAATCCACAAATCTGCTTCACTATTACCCCAAGCTCAAACCTCGCAGTCTCACTCACAGCTGCCTCCAATACCTTCTCCAAGGCCTTCCGGCTGGAAAACATCTCCCGCTTGCTCTGAATACCATGCTCAAGCAGTATCCCGTGAATCTTATTCTTTAAGCTGCTTCGAAGTTTCACCAGCTTATCCCTGGTCTGTATCAAACTCTTTAACTCCCTCCGCTCCTTGTCCATAACCCTTACCTCAGGTAATAGCCCCTTGCTCATGTATTCAGCTATTAACCGAGCATCCTCCTTCTCAGTCTTCTTAACTGATTCACTTATTACCTTAAACTGAAGAGGATTTATTACCCTTACCCTCTTAACATACCCAACTATCTGATCATAAAAATATCTACTGTTCCCCGTTGCCTCTAACCCAACCTCACATCCCTTGTCCAAACTTTCCAGAAACCTCGACAACCCCTCAGCATCCATTGGGTAACTCTCCAGCGCCTCAGATTCATCCTCCCCCCTCCAGCATACACTAAACCGCTTCTTGTGAAGATCCACTCCTACATACTTCATATCCCAACCCCTCATCTATTATTTTTTTACTCGGAGTAAATCTTCTACTGGTATCCCACCATCCTCCTATCCAGGGTCTTGCCCTATGGTGACCATTCGGTAATAGGTTAGATTAATCTCCTTCCCGGGGTCTTAGCCCCACTCAAAAATACAACCTATTACCTATCTACTCCGGATTATATGACTCTAATTATATCCGGAGTTAAGAGTACCAGCATCTTGATTTTTATTATATCATCTCCTTAGTTTCTTAAAGATTTATTATTTCTTTCATCGACAAGGAGCAAGGAGAAATTTTTATTTACATAATTTCTTAGAAGTCGCAAATAACGTTAATATTAATTATACCACAGTTGTTGGCTGCTCTGAAGCCCCCTTTAACTTCAGTTTATTTACATAATGACAAGCAACAAAATGACCTGGTTCATACTCGCAAAGCTCTGGTTCAACTTCACTACACAACTCTTCAGCATATCTACACCGTGTATGAAAACGACACCCAGATGGAGGGTAAGCTGGATTTGGTCTTTCTCCCGAAAGAATTATGGGTTTAATCTTGCTTTTAGGATCAGGTGTTGGAATTGCTGACATAAGAGCTTCTGTGTATGGATGTTTAGGATAGTAATAAACTTCTTCAGTTGTTCCTATTTCAACAAACTTACCAAGATACATAACAATAACTCTATCACATACATAAGCTATAACACTAAGATCATGGGCTATAAAAAGATAAGTGAGATTAAACTGATTTTGTAAATCTTTAAGAAGGTTTATTATTTGGGCTTGAATAGATACATCAAGAGAGGATACTGGTTCATCGCATACTATGAAATCAGGATGGAGTATCAAAGCCCTGGCAATACCGATTCTTTGCCTTTGTCCACCACTAAATGCATGGGGATAACGGCTCAATTGCTCAGTATTTAATCCACATTTTTCAGCAATTTCTACAACCCGTTTATCTAGCTCCACACCGCTTGCGATTTTATTAACGATTAAAGGTTCAGAAATTATTTCTTTTATAGTCATACGAGGATTAAGGGAAGAATATGGATCTTGAAAAATCATCTGCATATGTCTCCATATTTTAGGAAGATCTTTCCGTTCAAGTAATGTAATATCAACCACTGAGTCATCTTTATGAAATAATATTTTACCATCTGTAGGTTCCACTAGACGAAGAATTGCACGGCCAAAACTTGTTTTACCACAACCACTTTCTCCAACTAATCCAATAGTTTCGCCTTTATTAATAGTTATATTAACACCATCTACAGCTCTAATCAATGAACTACCTTTTCCAAATAAAGGGAATCGCTTACTTTGATAATACAATTTTAAATTCTTAATCTCTAAAAGCTGGTTCATTATTTACCCCAATATAGGAACTTTATATCTTCTATTCATATAAATAGCAACACACTGAATGTTGATTGCTAATTTTAATAGCCTTTGGAAAATACCTATCACATTTTCCACGAATCATTGATTTACACCGAGGATGAAACTCACATCCTCTTGGTCTTTCATAAATATTGGGCACATCTCCCAGAATAGGTTCTAACTTTCTTCTTTTACTTAAATTTTCTAATCGAGGAATTGCATTTATTAAACAAATTGTATAAGGATGCTTGGGATTACTAAATACTTCAATTATATCTCCTTCTTCAACAATCCTTCCCATATACATTATAATGACGCGGCTTGCTATTTGAGCTACTACGCCCAAGTTATGTGTAATAAAAATAACAGCCATTCCGTACTCTTCTTGCAATTCTTTTAATAAATTAATAATTTGAGCTTGAATTGTTACGTCTAGTGCGGTAGTGGGTTCATCAGCAATTAATAAAGTTGGATTACATGCTAATGCTCTAGCTATCATCGCTCGTTGGCGCATGCCCCCCGAAAATTCATGTGGATATTTATTAATTGCAGTTTTGGGATCTGGAATTCCAACCTTTGCAAGCAATTCTATAACTCTATCCAACGCTTCCTTTTTAGGTATATTTTCATGAATTATAATGGGTTCTAAAATTTGATCACCTATAGTATGCACAGGCGAAAAGGAACTCATCGGTTCCTGAAAAATCATCCCAACATATTTTCCTCTAATTTCATATAAGCTTCTAGATTTTGGTCCTAGTTTAGTAATATCTAGCTTATTACCATTTTTACCAAAATCAAATAGTATATTTCCTGAAGTTATCTTTAATTCTTTAGGAAGTAAACGAACAAGAGACCTCGAAGTTACAGTCTTTCCACATCCACTCTCACCAACTAAGGCAAGAACTTCACCTTCATTTAATCGAAAATTAACATTGTTTATAATCTTTATATAATTTTTTTCAAACTCTAGTGAAATTTCTAAGTTATTGACTATAAGCAATTTCTTTCCATCCATAATATATTTTTTAGACTTTTGAGTAAGGATCGGCCGCGTCACGCAAGCCATCCCCAACAAAATTAAAAGCGAGAACTGCAACAATAACAAATATTCCTGGAATAAGGAGCCATGGCATATACGATAGAGTCATAACATTTTGAGCAGAATACAATAATACACCCCAGCTTACAATAGGTTCTCTTAAACCCAATCCTAAAAAGCTTAAAGATGTTTCTCCAAGTATCATCCATGGAAAAGAAATAGTTATTTCAACTATAATATAACTTAAAAATAAAGGTATTAAATGTCTGAAAATAATTCGCATTCTCTTGCATCCTGCCAACTTTGCAGCCGCAACAAAATCTTCTTCCCGTAGAGATAATAGTTTACTTCTTACTCTTCTTGCAAGATAGGTCCAACCTAATAATGACAATATTAATGTAATTGCAAAGTAAACCTTTAATGAACTCCATGTACGCGGTAACGCAGCAGAAAGGCCTAACCATATAGGTATTTCGGGTAGTGATCGGATAAACTCCATGACTCTCATAATTATAACATCAATAATTCCTCCAATATATCCAGCTAATCCGCCTATGATAAGCCCTAAAATAAATGTAAATGCAACTCCAACAACACCAATAGAAAGAGATATACGTGTAGCATATAAGCAACGCGAAAATAAATCACGTCCGAGAGTATCAGTTCCGAAAATATGAATAAAACCATTTTCAACACCGAATAAATGGATATTTGTAGTAAAAATTCCCCAGAATTTATATTCTGGACCTTTAACAAAAAATTTAATATAGTATCGTTTACTTTTATCTATTTTGGCCACAAGCATTAGCGTATCAGGATCCCGCTTTTGTACATATCCATAACAATATGGGCGACTAATGTAAAGTTTATGATCATCTCTAATAAAAAAATGTATTCCCATTGGAGGTCCACTTAAATAATCAACATTACGCATTTGAGGTGTGTAAGGTGCGAGAAACTCACAAAAGATGCCGATTAGTATAAAAACACCCAGAACACTTAAACCAATCATTGCAAGTTTATGTTTTTTAAATTTCCACCAAATCAATTCTTTATATGTTGCAAGATCAATACGTTTAATTTTTTCTTTTCTCGATTTTAGAAAAAAATTTTGAAGCATAACTATTCTTCCTTACCATATTTAATTCTTGGATCTAAAAGCATAAGAAGAATGTCTGAAACAAACGTCCCAATTATTGTCAAAACACAATAGATAAGTATCATACTACCAGCCAGATACATATCTTGATCTTGCAAAGCTTTTAAAAAAAGTGGTCCAGTATCAGGAAGACTTAAAACTATTCCTATTATAGGGGCTCCAGAAATAACACGAGTAACCTCCCATCCTAAAGTACTAATAATAGGATTTAGGGCTATTCTTACTGGATACTTCATTAGTAATCTAAATTCTGGAAGTCCAGTTGAACGAGCTGATATAACATACATTTTATTTAACTCGTCTAAAAGAACAGATCTCATAGTTCTTATCTGGTATGCTGTTCCAGCTGTACCTAAAACGACAACTGGTACCCACAAATGGGAAAACATATCCTTTACTTTTGCAAAACTCCAAGGTGCATTTACATATTCAGGAGAAAACAATCCCCCTACACTACTTCCAAACCATCTAAAACTTATATACATAAGTATTAATGCAAGTAAAAAATTAGGAGTGGCCAGTCCTATATAACCAATTAAAGTAAAAAAATGGTCACCAATTGAATATTGCCGGATCGCTGAATATATACCAATGCCAATTGCTACAACATATATAAAAATTATAGTTAAAAAAGCTATAATTAATGTAAATGGAAGCCTTTCCCAAATCACTTCTTTAACAGGTCTTTTATATTCAAGAGACATACCCAAATCTCCCCTCAACACTCCCCATATCCAGGAAAAATATTGAATATAAAGTGGTTTATCCAATCCTAATTGATGTCTAAGCGCATCAATTTCCGCTTGAGTAACTAACTCACCTGAGTTTAATCTCTTTGATGCATAAGCATCAGCATAATCACCAGGCGGCAACTGTATAATAACAAAGCTAACAATTGATACTGTAAATAACGTTATTATTGTATATACAATCCTTTTAATAACAGAATAAAGCATTTTATTAATCCTTGGATTACCATTTTTAATTTATTTAGGGGAGGATTATTTCTCTAACCCTCCCCTTCTGCCATCCATCAGAAAATCTATTCTTTAAAAAACCATTGATCCGGTCTAAATGAATATGCTCTGCGATATGGATAATTTTGAATTTTCCATTCAGTTACATTCCCCAACCTATTAGATACCACTGTAGGATTCGGGCGGGCACCAACTGTCCCAATTATCGTCAAATTTTTTACATTGAGATCCACCATTTCTCGACCTATTTTCATATATCTATCACTTCCTGGCATAGTGGTTAACATTTCATTTGCCAGATTATACAATTTTTTAATCCACTCCGGAGGTTCTTCGCCTTCTTTTCCATTAGTCCTCAACCATTCAACCCATGGAACTCCAAATAATGGGTTGTAATCAAGGTATGGAGGGGCATAACAATACGGTTGCGTTATAATATCAATTTCATATGGTATATCATATTCACAGTTAATATCCAAATCATTATTCTTCCCTTTTATCCTCAAAGCTTCAGTTGTTATTTCTTTAGTAACTACATTTATACCAAGTTTTTTCCAATAACCTGCAATTAATATTACCTCATCTGAGCTAATCATTTGTGTTGAATATTCCCAAAGAATTGTTAAAGGTTTTCCATCTGGCCTAATCCGTATACCATCAGGTCCCTTTTTGAGTCCCATCTCATCAAGAAGTTTATTAGCTTTATCTGGATTATATTCAATCATGTATTTTTTGTGTTCCTCAGTTACAAAAGGACAATTACGAGGTATCGCCTGAGAAATTTCGGCCAAGCCAAGATATATTGTTTTGTTGATCTCTTCACGGTTAATCGCTAGTGACATAGCTTGTCTAAAGCGAATATCTCCATAAATCTTCCTGAGAACAGGGTCCTTATGAGTTAAATTGAATGAAAAAACTGCTCCCGTCTGCCCTGGTGGTAGTTGTATCGTGTAATTACCTTTTTGAGCATTTTTCTTTAAAACAGGATACGAACCTAATCCAATATTTTGAGCTTTTTCATCTATATTCCCATTCATAATTTCCAACAGTACCACATTAATGTCTTTTATGAATCTCTCGTAATGTTTATCAATATAGGGTAATTGATTACCTGCTGTGTCAACCTTAAAATAGTATGGATTAGCGATAAAAATTCTTCTTTGAGTATTTGGCTCTTCCATTAATATATGACTTTCAAGAGTAGGAGTGTACATTCCATAAGGACTGGATGTTTGCGTATCTTTCCATTTATTCCAGTGAACTTTGAAAAAAGATGCCCAACCATCAAATCCCTTTTCTTTTGCAATCCTATCAGCATTTGGATTGTACTTGATATGAAACTGTTTTAAATAATGTTTTGGTGCATACGGATAATAGTATCCACTTGCCCAGAAGGAGTATAAAAATCCAGGAAATGGTTTTGCAAACTTAAACTTAAAGGTAACATCATCAATCTTTTCTATTTCAACTGGTTTTCCTCCTACCATCCATTCTATGGGTACTTCTGGAAATAACTCTTTATTTTTTATGATATCATTGATGAAAAATACAACATCTTCAGAGGTAAATGGTGCACCATCTGACCATTTATGTCCTTTTCTCAAAGTAAAAGTAATCTCCGTATAATCTTCATTCCACCTCCAGGATTTCGCCACATTTGGCACAATAGTGTGTAAATCATCGCTGAGTCTTACCAAATTAGCCATCCTCCACGACAATATCTCTGAAGTCCCTGACTCTAACGCCCTACTACAACCTCTTAGTGTTCCCCCGTACTTGCCAATTTCATGGTATGGCATTGCAACCAATGGCTCTGCCGGTAATCGATCCTCAACAGGTGGGAGTTCACCTTTTTTCACTTTTTCCACAAACATTGGATTCTCATGAAACTTAAGCTTATAACCCAGCTGTTTTTCATACTCTTCTAGTTCAAACTGCTGAGGATACTTACTTTTAAAACCCATTGGATTATCAACTGTTGGATATTTTTCTGCAACTTTTTGCACCTCTTCTTTTTTAACCTTCTTCTCCTCAACAGTCGGAGCAGACTCTTTTCCGGCAAACGCTATATTAAATATCGTTGTGAAAGCGAAAATAACTAATGTAACAAATAAGCATACACTTGTTAACCGTTTCATAGTTTTTACCTCCTCTTTTTAAATTTTTAATTTTAAAAATATATATGGAAAAAGATCTACTATTATTGTAGATCTTGTTATTTTCAAAAATAACTATAAGATATTCATTTTTAACATAAGTAATTTATATATTTAACATATATACAAAATCTGGTTCAAATATTTTTCTTAATGCGAATATCGACCAGTACATCACATAACTTTTAAACATTACCCAATTTTTAATTAAAGTCATATTATATATTCAATAATTGAAAAAACTATTATCTAAATTTCTATAAATTGTTTATTCCTATTGGACAAACCTTTCTACAAATATTGCATACTACAATATTTGATTCCTTTCCAACATCCTTATACATATATGAACGACACAACTTTTGATTTATTGATTTATTAGAACCAATTGCACCTACAGGGCAAGAGTCAATACAAATATTACAATTAGCTGGACACAAAGTATTCTTTTTAGATTCATCCAGCAAAGGATCCGGTTCTAATTGCACGTTTGTTATTATGGACCCTAATTGAAGTCTATTTCCATACTCAGGGTTAATAAGTAAAGAATTTTTTCCTATAATACCCAACCCAGCAGCCTCTGCAGCATGCTTATGTGAAATATCACCTCTCCCATGCTTTCTTTCAGGTTCCCAATCAAAATAAGGTCCATCAGAGGTAACAGGTATAGCCATCCATCCATATTTCTCAATAAATCGGGCTGTCTCTTGCATAATAAAATCAAGTTTATACCGTAAAATTTCCATTTCATTATCATACTGTGTTGGTGGCCCATATAATAAAACACCCTTTGTTATAGGGATAGCAAAAACAATTACTGTCATAGCATCAGGTAAAATATCTTCTGGTCTGTGGGATTTTGGAGCTTTTTTTAATCTTACAGTTGGAGAAAAGCCCACCAGAGTAGCACCAATTGATACCGCGTATTTTCTTATTTCAGCTTTTAAACTGTTCATATTTAATTAAGTTATCCAAAACTTAAATTAAGTCTCTTCGTAGATAAAAAATTGATTCTTAATTTCTTTTTCCTCGAATAAAAGTTCCCCATTCTTTATCAAAATATCTGTTTTATAGATTTTTACTTTTCTCTTATCAAAAATTTCATAAACAATTAATACATTTTTCCCATAATATCCCATATCATTACTAGAGGTTGCACCACACATAAATTGATAAAATTGATGATTACTTATAATATCAAAAGATCCTCTAAAATCTATTTCATGAGTATGTCCACAAAATACATAATGGATTTTATTTTCATTTACAAAATCTATCACTCGCTGGGAGTTTATCAGGGGACATTGATCTGTTGCAAGAATTGAATGATGTATTAGAATTAATTTCAGGTAATCATTCTTCCTTTTTATCTTTTCAGAAATTTTATTAAGAATGCTTATCTCCATGAAACCATCATCACTATATAGGACATTTGAATCTAAAGCGATAATCAAAATATTATCACCTTTAATATTAAATTCTTTTATGAAATTAATATCAGTAAATTTCTCATTCACCCTTAATTTGGTATTTAAAAAAAGTCTTTTCTTTGCAACTTCACATTTTACTTCAGGATAAATTACCTCTGGATTATCTATATATTTTTTATAAAATTCTACAGAACTTCGTGATCGTTTATCATGGTTACCAATTATTGATATAACCGGTGCGCACCTAATATTTCTTAAAAACTCAAATGCTTGTTTATATTCACGTTCAAGTCCATCACTTGTACTATCACCGGTATTTATTATTAAATCTACATCATAAGAATTAATTTTTTCTAAAAGCTGTTCATCATTACCATCCCAATGAAATGGTCCAAAATGCAGGTCACTTATATGAAGTATTCGAATCATCAAATTCCTCCATTATTTTCCTCTAATAGCTCATTAAATACCTTTTCCATAACTCCATTAAATTCATAACAATCCTCAGGGAATATCATTCCCATATTTGCTACCTGAAACATATTTCTCTTCAAAAGAGGCCCTTTACCAGGATACACAACATAACCATCTTCATACATCTTACTGATAAACTTCCTTAGATTAAGCTCGGGTGGTAAAAATATAGAAGTAACTGTATTTGACATAACCTTTTCATCACTGATTAACATCTTTAATCCCAGTTTTTTCACACCTTCTCTTATTATTCTAGCATCTTTCCTGTATCTTTCTATCCTATTTTCTAACCCTTCTTCAAATAACTCTTCCAATGCTTCGTTTAATGTTAAAAAAGTAACAACAGCAGGGGTATTTGGCGTTTGATTATATTTCTCAGCCTTTTCTATAAACGATTGTAATCTCAGATATATGTTTCTTCTTGGCACATCTTCAATTTTGTTTATTTGACTTCTTTTTACACATATAAATGAGACACCAGGTTGCCCTGAAATGTTTTTATTAGGAACACCAGTACAGAAATCAATATTATCACTCTGGACGTCTACCAACTCTCCACCCAAAGCACTTATTGCATCCACAAAATAAGTTTTTCCATATCTCTTTGCCAATTCACCTACTTCATGAACAGGATTAATCATACCTGTACTCGTTTCATGATAAACCATTGCTACCATTCCAATTTTTTTATCTCTTTGTAGTTTTTCCTCAATTATATTTAAATCGGGGTATTGACCCCAATCAAACTCGATATGATTCAAAGCAATTTGATAACATTCAATAATTTCTCTAAGCCTATTCCCAAACTCGCCATTTGATATCAACAACACTTTTTCATCACTTTTAACTACAGATGAAATAACCGCTTCATTAGCCGCGGTACCAGAACCGCTTATGACTACAATAGTATAATTATTTACATCAGCCCTAAATAATTTGAGCAAATTTTTTCTCAACCTTCCATAAATTTCCTGAAAATCAATACTTCGATGACATAAATCTGGGGCTAGAGCAGCCTTCTTAATCCTTTCTGAAGTTAAAACAGGTCCTGGTGCAAAAAGTTTTTTTTCTTTGATGATCTCCACCTTAATTCTCCCAAAGGATGGCTTTTTTCACAATTTAATGTTAGCTTTAAGGCATTATTCCATAAATTAAATTATTGAATTTCCTTCTCATTGCTTTCTTTCGGCGAAAATTTTTTCTCTATATTTTCAAGCTTTTTCAATTCGAAAAGATCATACCAAATCCCTGACTTTAAACCAGCAAGATAAAAACAACCAAGTGAAGTAATTTCTTTTAGAAAAGGTCTTTTTATCTTTATTCCTAGTAAATCAGTCTGAAACTGCATTAGAAAATTATTTTTACTAACACCTCCATCAACTGAGATGTAATTAGTGTTAAAACCATAATCTTTTATTAATTCCACAATTTTACACACTCGATACGCAATCCCCTCTAAAACCGTTCTTATAAGGTGTCCTTTTGATGTGACTATGCTTAATCCGAAAAAAGCACCTTTAGAATCAGAATTCCAATAAGGGGTTAATAGTCCTACCAGTGAAGTAATAAAATACACTCCTCTATTATCCTTTAATGAAAATACAATTGAATCAGTACTTTGGGGATCAGAAACAAGTCCAAACCTATTCATTAACCACTCTATACAAGATCCTACATAATAAATGCTACCCTTCAATGCATAATTGATATCATTCACATACTGGGCTATTATTATAATTCTATTATTAGTAAAAGTCCTATTATTTCCAATATTTATCAATAAAAAGCCCACGGTTCTATATGTTAATTTTGCTTTTCCTTTATAAAAACAAGTATGACCAAAAAGTGAAACTACTTGATCCACAACA
>Ga0190361_1000875_pt1 | contig 11673 bp, 11 predicted proteins | sample 48721845_MG_FD_161273 | JGI IMG/M metagenome (GOLD analysis project Ga0190361, IMG submission 161273) | Hydrothermal vent microbial mat bacterial communities from Southern Trench, Guaymas Basin, Mexico - 4872-18-4-5_MG | ecosystem: Environmental > Aquatic > Marine > Hydrothermal vents >...
CATGAGAAGATCAAAAGGTCAGAAGAGATTCAAAGGAAGAGGGAGGAGGAGTTGATAAGGAAGAGGGAGGAGGAGTTGAGAAAACGAGAGGAGAGGTTGAGGAGAAAGGAAGAGGAAATGTGGAAAGCGGAGGAGGAAGAGAGATTACGCAGAAAGAAAAGGGAGGAACTATTAGAGGAAATAAAAAAAGCAAGTATAGCTCTAGTGGGCGAAATTACTAAAGAAGATAAAAAACTAGCACGTGTGAAAGCAGAATTGGACAAAGCTAAAGAGGAGACAATATCATCTAAAGATCAAATAATGAAACTTGAGTTGGAGATCAAGAGATTATCTCAGCAGATTGAGGAATTGAATAATAAAAAACAAGAAATTGAAAAGAGAAGAACAGAGAGAATAGAAAATTTAAGAAAGATTAAGTTAGATATTGAAAATAAGAGAGAGAAGATAATAGAAAGACATAGGGATATTGAGAAAAAATTGAGCTGTATCAATCCCAGAAAATTGGAACTATCCAAGAGGATTAAACAATTGATAAAGGAAAGAACCGAGTTAGAAGAAAGATTGGAGGGGATAGGAAAAGAATCGCGACTTGTAAGTGAAGAGATAATAAAGTTGGAAAAAACCATAGAGGATCTAAATGCCAAGATAAGGGAGCTTGATTCTAAAGAAAGCGATATAGAGAAAGAAAAGAGTGAGATAGAAAAAGAGCTCGACGCTAATAAACAGAAAAAATTACAGATAGAAGAGGAGAAAAAAAGGATAATGCAACAACATGATGATATTAAAAAAAGATTGGTGGATATGGATGAAAAAAAAGAGAAATTTAGAAAACAATTTAGCAAGTTAATAAAGGATAGGTCTGAATTGGAGGAAAGTATTAAATCCTTGGAGAAAAAAGCAGAAGAACTAAAAAATGAGATCGGGGATTTGGAGGGAAAGGTTAATGAATTCAATGTTAGGATAGAGGGGTTAGAGTCTAAAGAAAGGAGTATAGAGATAGAAAATGAAAAGATCTTGAAAAGATTAGAAAATGTAAAATACGAAAGATCTGAGCTGGAGAAAGAAAGGTCAGAGGTGGAAAGTGTTCGAGATGATATTATGAAAAAACTGGAAGAAGCAGAGAGTAAGAGAAAGGAGTTAGAGGAGGATCTTAAAAAACTAGCTGAGAGCAGATCAGAAGCGAGATTAACTATGGATCAAGCAGAGATAAATGCTATTAATGCTCAAGAGAGAATATTTCGGGAAACATTAAAAAAAGTAGAAGGGCAAATACAATCAATACAACAGGAAATTTTAGAAAAGGAGAATGAAATGAATGAATTAAATTCTAAGATACAAGAGCTTAGAACTAGAGAAAATGAAATTGAGGAGGAAAGAAAGGAGAATGAAAAACAATTGAATAATGTAAGGGCTGAGAAATCACGTATTGAATCTGAATATGAGGAAACCCTAAAGCAAGAGGAAGACATTAAAAACAGATTAAAAGACATTGCTAGGAACAGGAAAGACCTTAGTAGTAAATTCAGTCAATTAATAGATAATAGATCAGCATTAGAAAAAGAATTAAAGAATACAGAAAAGGATTTAATCAATCTAAAGAGTGAGATATCCTCATATGAAGATAAGATAGAAAGACTAGATAACAGGATAGAGGATCTTAATAATAGAGAGTGGGAGTTAGAGGCGAAGCGAAGAGAGATAGAGGAGGATGTAAAGACGATTAGATCTCAGATTCAGACAAAGAAGAATAATGTTCTTGAAAAAAAGAGGATGATCATGGAGAGGCTGGATAATATTAACAAAGAGAAGGAGGATTTGGCAGAGAGTATTAATTTATTGGTAACAGAAAAATCTTCATTAGAAAGAGAGTTAATCAATGTTAGTAAAGATGCTTCAGTGGTTAGAGAGGAGATACTAAGACTAGAAGGTAAAATAGAAGAAATTGATTCTGAAATAAAAGAACTTGATATCAAGGGGAAGGAAATTGAAAGAGAGAAGAGGGAAAAGGAGGAGGAGTTGAATAGACTCATACCTATGGTTAAGGTAAAGAAGGATAAGATTCTTGAAAAACAAAACAAGATCAAAAATGAACTAATAACCATTGAGACCAGAAAAAACTCTTTAGAAAGAAAATTACAGGAGTTAATAGCAGATAGACTAAAAAAGGAAGGTATACCATTGGATGACAAGTACTTTGGTGTGAAGCACATACAGGAGATAGTAGAGCATGGGTATTTGGATAAATGATGGACTCGATTAACGCATGGTCTGATGATGAAACTTTCTGAAGTTTCTGGTAATATGAAAATTAGAATTGGTGTAATCGGTTCTGATGGAGAAATTTCTGGGGATGTGATAAAGATTTCCGAAAAAATTGGTCGAGATATTGCAAAGAATAACTGTTTATTGGTATGTGGTGGTAAAGGTGGGGTTATGGAGGCTGTATGTCGAGGATCTAAAAAAATGGGAGGTACTGTGATCGGAATTCTACCCTCTTTGGATAAGAGAGATGCCAATCCCTATGTGGACATTCCAATAACAACTGGGATGTCCCATGCCAGAAATGCCTTAGTAGCCTCATGTTCAGACATTGTCATAGTAATAAATGGAAGGGTTGGAACACTCTCCGAAATTGGTCTGGCATTGAGCTATGGAAAACCGGTAATTGCCGTGAGGAATAGTGGTGGGATAGCAGATACTATCGAAGAGGAAATGAAGAAGGTGGGGATAAAAGAAAGGATTTACAGTACTGATGTTGAAAATGCCGTATCACTTGCATTAAGCTTAGTCAAATAATCTCGTAATTCTCGGCACCATTCTCTTATGTCTATTCTTTTCTACCATTTCGGAAATTTTTTTAATTAATTCTGAGTCAACCCCGACCTTATATGAAATCTCTCCAGCTGAAAATTTTTTATCAATTAAGTAAAAAAGTATTTTATCAATTTCTTCATAGCTTGCTCCCAATTCTCCCTCATCGGTCTGACCCTCCCATAAGCCGGCAGAGGGTTCCTTTTCTATAATTCCTCTAGGGATTTTAAGATATTCTGCGAGTTGCTTTACCTGTGTTTTGTAGAGATCCCCAATAGGTTGAATATCTACGGCATTATCTCCATATTTAGTGGTATACCCAAGCAGGATCTCTGTCTTATTTCCAGTTCCCAAAACGATTCTATTGTCAATATTTGACACAAGGTAGTTGAGAACCATTCTTATTCTGGCCTTTACATTTCCCCAAGAAATTTGTTTTCTCTCCGCACTGAATTTATTCCAGGGAAAATTTTTCTCTATCGACTCTAAAATGGAGTTAATCTGGATTATGCTATATCTCACCCCCAAATTCTTTGCCAGATCTTCAGCATCCCTTACATCATCCATCCTAGTTACAGACTCTTCTGGCAGTATCAATGCATAGACATCTGTTCCAGAGTTATACGCCAATTTCAAAACAACCGAGGAATCTACTCCACCACTAAGTCCAAGAACTACCCCTTTTGAACCACTCTCTGCAACAATCTTCTTTATGGAATTTTCAATCAATTTTTGGCATCTTTTTAGTTCATTCTCATTTAATAAAAGTTCGTTATTCATTCTTCACCCATTATCTGAATCACAACATCCCTTCTCCTCGGTGATGTGTCCAGATTCATAACAACGATCTGCTGCCATGTCCCCAGGGTTAATTCACCATCAATAAAAGGAATCACTAAACTGGAACCAATGAATGTGGATCTGACATGACTTTTTCCATTGTCATCATGCCAGGTCTTGTGATGTTCATAATCGATATTTGAAGGAGCGATTACCTCCAATGCCCTTGGAATGTCTTTTAAAAGGCCCGGTTCGTATTCCATTGTACTCACCGCTCCAGTTGATCCGGGAATAAAAACGGTAACAATTCCATTTTTCAATTTACTCTCCAAAACTGCCCTCTGAACCTCCCGGGTGATATCTGCAATATCCGTCTCAGCTTTCATCTCCAATGAGATATTCTTTGTTATTACCGCCATTTTATTATTCTAAAATCTCCGCTTTTTTATTATTTACCTTTGCTTCTATAATCTTCCCATCAAATTCACTCCATGCCTCTACAATTTTTTCTGAATTATTCTTTGTTAACGCAACTACCGAAGGTCCAGTTCCCGAAAGTCCTGCAGAAATTGCCCCCGCCCCCAATGCTGCTAATGGAATTCCTGTATCCTGCCCCAATGTTGCAGAATACAATAAGCCATTCAATGTCATAGCAGTATAAAGATTCCCTTTCGATGCTTCTTCCCAAGCGATCATCACCTCTCTCGATAATAACTTAGTCCTGTTCACATCAATCTTACTTGTATAAATTTTCTCCTTAGGAACAAAAATCAAAACATCAAGTGGCTCCATCTTGCCGCTTCGAAGGATTTTCCTTTCCTTATTGTCTGTGACCACAAAACCCCCCAGGTAGGAGGCAGCGGCATCATCGAAGGCCCCCGTTACAGTTACATTGGCTTCCAGGGCAGCATCTACCCCTAGATTGATTAGGGTTAAATCATCAACCTTTCCTTTGATTTCTCCATGCTCCTTAGCAATTGCACTCATGGTTGCCAGAACTACAGAATTTGCCGCGGTGCTGCTGCTTTTTAATCCAGTGGCAATGGGAACATTACTCTCTGTCTCTATATCTGCACCATAATTTAATCCAAAATAATCTATAACCTTTTTTGCACATAACTCCATAAGCTTGGTGTCCTCATCTGGGAAATCCCTAATCTTTGCAGAAAATTTTCCGGTTTCGTTCAATTCCACGGTTGCTTTTGTTTCCAACGAAATTCCAAATGCAGCCCCTTTTCCAGTAGCGATAGCATTCACTATTGTTGCAGCTCCATGGGATATAGCCATGGCCCTCATTTTCATAAATTTCATTGAAATTCTATATTGGCGAAATTCGACGTGGATTTGAGATAGGAAAAATCTTTAAGAGCCACAATTGATTGCCTTATTTGAGTGGGACAAATAATGAAGACCTCGTTGCACCTACACCGGGAGAGCTGTGCTTTACCGGCTTTCTGTTCATAGAAAATTCCCCAAGATACTGACCGAGCATCTCCGGCTTTATCTCTACCCTAAGGAATTCCTTTCCATTATAAATCTCAAACTCTAAGCCGACCATCTCCGGAATTATGGGCATATCCCTGCAATGTGTTCTTATTGGCTTTATTTTTTTACCCTCCTCCATATCCTTCCTGGATTTTCTTATTCTGGTAATTAATTTTTTCTGCATTTCTGTGAATCCTCTTTTTAATGATCTCCTTATTCTTGAAGGCATTATATCTACCAATTCGTCCATAGACATGGCCTGTAATTCCTCAATGCTGTATCCCCTGTATGTAAATTTCTTTTTTGCCATTTTTATCTCTTTTTCCTTCCAGTTCTTTTTGGTGCCATATGACCAACCTTCCTGCCGGGCGGTGTATTTCTCGAAACAGAAGATGATCTTCCAGTATATCCATGTGCACCCCCACCATGAGGATGATCCACTGGATTCATTGCTACCCCTCTAACCTTGGGGTATTGTTTGTTCCTTGCCTTATGCTTATAGTATGCCTGACCCGCATGAACCAATGGCTTTTCTATTCTACCTCCACCCGCAACCCTGCCTATAGTGGCCCTGGAATTGCTATTCACCGCAATGGTTTTCTTTGAAGGTAATCTGAGGTAGGTCAATCCAGATTCTTTCTCATGCGAAACAATATAGGCGAAGGTGCCAGATGCCCTTACAATCTTTCCACCATCTCCGGGATGGAGCTCGATGTTGTGAACAGATGTTCCCTCGGTTATCTTTCCTAAAGGCAATATATTCCCGTTATCAACCCCTGCCTTTTCACCTATCTCGATCCATTGACCAACTTGAAGACCTTCGGAGGCTATAAGTTGGATCTCTTCAAAATTCTCCAATAGTATCTTGGCTATTGGTGCAGACCTCCCTGGATCATGCTCTATGCTGATAACCTGACCACCTATGCCCTCTTTATATGCAGTTCTTTTGGGATACCTCACACTACCTTTAAACCTGTGTGATGGCGCCCTGTACCTGGGACCTCCACGTCCCCTCCTCTGTGGTATTATTCTTTTTCCCATTTCAAACTTTAAAAGAAGGGTTGATTTATAAGACACCGAAGTGAGAGGCTACCTCCTCCGCCGAATCCTTGGGATCTAATCTAACATGTGCCTTCTTCTTGCCTTCAATTGTTATCATGGTATTTACCTTGATAACCTTCACATTATATAATGACTCAATAGCCTCCTTTATATCCTTCTTGGTTGAATTTTTACTAACTATGAAACTTAGTTTATTTTCCTTTTCCCTCAGCATAGTGGCTTTTTCCCCCATCAATGGATAAAGGATTACCTCATGTGGATCCATTCTATGTTTCAGCAATCTTATCAATATTCTCTATAGCGGATTTTGTCCATATAGTCAATCTACCTGCATGTGTTCCAGGTGCAAGTAATTCAATATCTAATTCATCCAATCTTGCGATATCAATCCCGGGAATATTTCTTGCAGATTTCTTTATTCCGAAGTCTTCATTTATCACTATCAGAGCACTCTTCCTTTTCTTATATTTTCTGCCACGACTCTTGCCCCTTCCAGACCTGATTTTCTTTTCCTTTACCCTTTCAAGTTCACTACCAAGACCAAGTGCCCTTAATACCTTAACTACCTCCTTGGTCTTGTTTAATTTTTCTATTGAATCCTCAACAATAAGTGGAATTTCCTTTACATCCTCTATTATATGACCCCTCTCTTTCAGGAATTCCCTGTTCTTTGTGGCAGCCACCGCAGATTTTAACGCTATGACGTACTCCTTGTTATTAATCCTCTTTCTCCAGTCCTTCCCCTTTGGTGGATGTGCCCTTCTTCCACCAACAGATTGAGGTACCATTCTTACCTTTCCTAGACCGCCACCGCCGGTTTTTTCTCTTGGTAGCCTGCTCATCCCCCTGTTTATAGTTTGTCTATAGACACCTCTTCTTCTTCCAAAGTAATCTGCGCTGGTTTTCATTCCGGCTCCTTCTGAAACACCATAGGATTGCCTCTTATTACTCTGAAATGCAATTACTGCCCTCTGAATGAGATCTGGTCTATATTCTGTCTGGAATATATTTGGAAGTTCTATCTTTCCCACCACCTTTCCTTTGAGTGAATACACACTAATCATTGTTAATTTATCATCTATTTCCTATTATCTACCCTGCTTAGATGATACATTAATGTGAGTTATCTCAAAATTAACATCCTTTTTTGGACGTCTGGCATTACTTAACCTTATTAATCTTTTAGCAGGTCCTGGAATTGAGCCAGAGAGTAATACATAGGATCCCTTTATTGGGCCATAGTGAAGGAAATCCCCTTTTGGCGTTACATCCTTGCCTTCCTTTCCAATACCGAGAACCACTTTATTATATTCCGTTCTAGTATGATATCCCAATTGTCCAGGAAGGGGTTCTGTCCACAGCTTTCTGGCCGGTTTCCAAGAGCCTCCCGATCCTATGTGCCTTCTTCCCTTTCCCGCCTTTCTTGGCTGTTTTCTTGTTCCAAATCTCTTGATCACGCCCTGGAATCCCTTACCTTTTGTAACCGCTGTTACATCAACAAATCTATTTTCACTAAGTACCTCTTCTACATCTATTTCCTTCCCGAGCATTTTCTTGGCAAATTCAAATTTTTCCTTTAGATTTCCGCCGATGGCAATCTCCATAATATCGGGTTTCCTTTTTCCCAATGATGTCAATCTGGGCTGAGTTTGGACTATCAACCTAATGTCCTCAATCTTTTCTAAGTTCTCTTCCATCTCCTTTAATCTCTTTTGTATATCTATCTTTTTTGGTAATCTAATTTTTCTTTTAATATCATCGCTCAAATCCATTGAAAATATGTCTGTAAAGGTCTCTTTTCCAAGATAGCCATTTACATATGCCCTGATTCCAGCTACTACCAGTGGTGGTGTGTCAATAACGGTAACTGGGATGGATATCTCTAAGCCAGAGGTAGGGCTATTCTTTCTATGATCAATCGCCAGAACATGTGTCATCCCTGCCTTGTACCCAGCAAAGCCCAATGGTTTAGTTTCTCCAGAATCTACCCAAGAGTGTATTCTTGGGGTCTCCTTTTTTGCCCTCTTTCTTGGTCTAAAGGCTAATGAACCGGCTCTGGGTTTACTGTGTTTAGCCATCTTGCTTTTCTTATGCTTTTCTTATATTTCTTATTTATTTCTGTATTATTTCGATTTATTCTGTTACTAAAAAATTGAGGGGGGTAATGAACCTGACGGGGTATAACTAAAAATCACGAACTCATTGTATTTTATCTCCCCATATAAATCAAGAACCTGACCGAAAGGTCAGTCGTGTCCTGACCCCTCCAATCCATCCAAAATTATTGGATTTATAGGGAATTAACCTCACAATAAATCAAGATTGATAGGATTTATTTAATGTGGTATTAAAATTAGGAGCGCAGGTATAAAAATTGGAATCTCACAGCTTCAGGGCCGGCAGCAATGTGTTTCTAATTCCCGGGCCGATGCCGATAATGAAGATCACCAATTTTATTACAGTATAAAGTGTATTGTGTTTACAGCGATTATTTTCCTTTTTTTCTTCCTCATACCATCTTTCTATGAAATACAAGGCAAGTAATATTATGGATAATTTTATGGGGATCATGATAAAGGCATTATCTCCAGCTAAGGATATTAAGTAGCTGGGTAATAGATGCTCCTCATAGAAATTAGGGTAGTTATCCAAGGCAAGAGAGGTGGCTGATCCATCCAAGAGATGGGCAAATATAATTCCCAGGTTGCTTGTTTTTTGAAATATTTCTATTTTGAAAAGAATTGAAATTGCATAAATAGCGAGGGTTATAAAAATTGCCAACAACACAGGATAGGGGATCCAACCCGGATTTATTAGATAAAATGACAATTGGTAAACTAAAAACAAAGAGATTATTGATCCTGAGATAAATGGTAGAATCCAATAATCTATTCCTGTTAATCTCTGAATCAGAAAACCGAGTGATATGAATATTAATCCCAAGACTATTGTAACTATATAAACACCCGGAGTTACAGAATAAAGCTGGTTAAATTCAATTCTACCAACATCTACCAATAGCCTTATGGAGATTCCCATCACGACGTAGGGTGAAATTAAGATCAGGAATCTTCGATCAAGCCTTATCCTCTCGAAGATTTTTAGGAAGATAAAGATGATGGCAAATAATATCAGGATGTAAACAAAGTAGTCCTGTATAGAGTACATACCCATTTTGAACTACGCCATCTCCACTTCATCCACAATAAATTCCAGCTGGTCTGAAAAATTGCTGTAGCGAACCCTTCCCAGGAGTGATATCTCTTTATCTATCAGATCATCCTTTAACTGTCTTAAGGGTGCAAATTCGTCTTGTGTCTCTCCTATGATATTCATTGCCTCTTCAATGTCAATCCCAAGAATCCTTTCTGCATTTTCCCCAAAGGAAACCGCCCTTATGCTCCCAGTTTCATCTTCTAATGTTATGGAGATCACGAGATTTGGGGATGGCTCAACATCCTCATTACAGGATTCACAAAACCAGGTTTCTCCAAAATTCTGAACACGTCTATTGCAGTTAGAACATGTCATATAGATTAATCTCCTTCCTTCATCTATGTCCACTATCCTGCCTTTAATCCTCACATATTTGTCATTATTTTCCAGATCTATAATATTCTTTTCCTTTATCAATGATCTCTCAATCTCCTTTAATGGGGCGATATCCAGGTCCTGATTCAGAACAATTTCTCCATATCTACCTATATGAATCTCCGGTTCATTGTTCAAATTCGCTTTAGAATATGCATTCTTGATCTTTATAGCATCTCCCCTCTTCAATTCATTGACAATTTCTGATTTTTCATTCCAGAGAACCACCCTGATCGTTCCAGAAGAATCTCCAAGGATAAGGGATGCAAGTGTTCCATTTGAATATGCCCTCGGCGGATATGTCCTCAAGACCCTGCCCGCACATGAAAATCCAGAGATATTGGGTGTAATTTCAGTTATCTTAAGATCTTTAATCTCAGGTAATGGCTCAAGCTCCAATCTTTCATCGGTCTTCGTAATCCTGCTCCTATTTCCCACCTGCACCTCCAATTCTCCATTCATTCCCTCTTTGGTGTAGGCATTTTCTATCTTGACGAAATCACCCCTCTCAAGAGGGGTCTTTGCCGCATCTCCCCACAGGACTACCCTGATGCTTCCAGTTTCATCCTCCGCAATAAAGGATGCCCTTATTCCATCACTACCATCAGATCTCTTGAATTCGGTTGCCGGATAATAGGCTGAAACCCTGCAAATGAGATCCACGGAATTCATATCCTTCTGCAATTTATCGATCTTAAAAAGTTCCTCCTTTATCTCCGGGAGATCGATCTTCAATTTTGGATTTATCAAAACATTGGAAAGAGAACCTGCATGTATTTCTATCTTGCCATCGATACCCTCCTTTCCGTAACCATTTCTAACCAGTATGATATCTCCTCTCTTCGCTCTATTTGCAATTTCAACATTGCTATCCCAGAGAACCAGCCTAGACTCAGAAGAATTATCAAGTAAGATGATGCTGGCAAATTTTCCGGTACTTCCATCCTTCCTCTGAAATTCCCTCGGCGGAAGTATATTCTTTATCCTTCCCACCACATTAAATGACTTTTGGGATTTTATATCGGAGAGTTTTGTTATCATAATCTTTTCCGTATCAATATCCATACCCAATTCCTTTGCCACAGCATAAATAGCGCCATAATCTGAGAGCAATCCATGAGTAGCTTCCTTTCTCTTCTCAATCATCTCTCTTATCTCCTGAGATGACCTCCCGCTTTCCCTCACTACACGCTCAAAAAGCTCCCTTGTTTCTTTCATTTTTCTTAATACTATTAAAATTAGATGAGAAAGAATAAATATTACCCTTTAGAATTAGATTCTGAATTCTTGGTAGAATGTCTATTTTTTGTTCGGGAGTTAACATTATGGAAAAAATAGAGAGAGGTCATGTGATATATCACTATTCTACTATGCCTCGACCCAAGAATGAAATCAATTAGAAAATTTAATCCCAAAAAAATGTCACTAAAAAATAAATAAAAAAGAGGAGGGGTTTATTCTCCTTTCTTCTCCTCTTCAGCTGGTTTTTCTTCTTTTTCCTCTGCTGGTTTCTCTTCAACCTCTTCTTTACCCTTTCCTTTCATTGCAAAGTAGGCTATAACAATAACTATAATAACTACTATCACTGCTATGAGCAACCAAGACATTCCACTGGGTGCTGGTGGTACCGTAGTTGTGGTTGGTGCTACTGTGGTTGGTGCTACTGTGGTGGTTGGTGCTACTGTGGTTGTTGATGCTACTGTTGTGGTTGGTGCTACTGTGGTTGTTGGTGCTACTGTTGTGGTTGGTGCTACTGTGGTTGTTGGTGCTACTGTTGTGGTTGGTGCTACTGTGGTTGTTGGTGCACCAGCTAATACGGTAAGTGTCTCTTCAGCTGTATGATACCTAGACTTATCAAGGACAATTCTATAATCTCCCGCCTCTGTGGGAGTAAACTTAAAGATTCCATTTTCATCTGTCATTCCATAAGCTACCTTTTTATCA
>Ga0190361_1000877_pt1 | contig 11643 bp, 11 predicted proteins | sample 48721845_MG_FD_161273 | JGI IMG/M metagenome (GOLD analysis project Ga0190361, IMG submission 161273) | Hydrothermal vent microbial mat bacterial communities from Southern Trench, Guaymas Basin, Mexico - 4872-18-4-5_MG | ecosystem: Environmental > Aquatic > Marine > Hydrothermal vents >...
CTAAGATAAAAGTGAGAATTCCCAAAAATTATTATATTTTTGTTTACTGAACCTGACCAAATGAAGAAGATTCTACCCGTGTGGCAGAATTTTTTATCAAAAAGGGATATAAGGCATTTGCCATAAGACATGGATTAAAGGCTATGAAGAAAGCTGGTTTCCCAGTTTGTCCTGGATTATTATATGATATTTATATGAAAAAGAAAAAACCTTAAAAATATCTTCTGGATAATTTTACTTATTGAGGTGGACCCAAAAATTTGGACCATGTATAAAACTTATATCACATATTCTATGGAGAAGGGCTATACTTTATAAAAAATCTCTTTGTAAATAAACCCAATAGGGTCTAGTGGCTGATATAACCTATGTAAGGCAGTTTATGAGTGATGAATTTATAAGGCTTTTTGAAGAGGTATATTATGGCACAGTTGAAAAGCAAGTTTAAAAATTGATTTTTATGGTCTAAAGATGGTACACTTTAAACCATTATTATTAGAAGTAAAAAATTTTATTCAGTCCTGAAGAATGAATTTTTTCGCACCTTGAACTCCAAAATATGCTGAAAATTCATGTTAAAATCGTGTCCCTTAATATTTTTAAAAATATTTTTTCTCACCTAAATTTAGATTAAAAATTTTTAAAAAAATTTCAAAATCTTCGTTTTAGGGCAGATGTCCTCAAGCATTTTGTGCTATATAACGATTAATGAAAGAAAAACTCCTTGTTAGAGGCCCTCTGGTTACCCCTTGAGGTTAAACTTGTTAGATGGACAGTCCATGAATCCTTATTTAATGGTTTCCTCAGTGCATATCATTATCTAGGCTACTCCCAGTTTGTAGGAGCTCATCTTAAATATATGGCCTTTTCTAAACAGAGACCTTTAGCCTGCCTGGGCTTTGCAGTAGTGGCCTGGAGGCTGAATTGTAGAGATAGGTTTATTGGCTGGGATAATGAAACAAGGAAGAAAAATTTACACCTAATTTCAAACAATGTTCGCTTTCTTATACTACCATACAGAAAAAAATTGTTTTATTATTAGTAATAATGAAGGAGGTAGAAATAGATGGAAGATTGAAAATCAAGGGTGAGGAAAAAATTTTTTCAAATTACACCCATGTTGCTTTATCTTCTTCTCTAACTATTTTTATCTTATTTTTAGTTTTGATTCTTCAGGGCTGTCTTTCCTTAATTTTAAAAGCAAGATCATTTAATATAAAGTTATGCCAGTGGGTGTTGCCTTAATTAAAAAGCTAGAGGAAGTAGAACCTAGATTAAGAGAAGTCCTATTAGAAAACGAAGCAATGAAGGCATTACTCACTAATGGCTGTATTACATGGTTGGCTTGTAGAATTTTAATCTTTGGCTGGAGGTTAGAGAACAATGAATAAAAAACTCACTTTTATTGTAATAATTTATTTGTTTTTCCCAGGTACTTATATCCTGGTTCAGCAAAAATAAGATATTGGCGAAATTCTCAGACTGTTTAAATCTAAATATCCTGAAGTGCCAAGGATTCTTGCAAGAGATGCTTTATGCAACATTAGAACTTGATACCCCGTTTTGTAAACGGGGATGAAAAATTTTCCTACCAGAGGCAGGGAAAGCATGCTATATATAACACGTGGAACTAAAAAGGACTAGTCATGCAGTATATGATACAAAGTATCATTTGGTATGGGCTCCAAAATATCGAAAATGGATTCTTAGAGGGGATATTCGGGAACGACTGAAGAATATATTTGAGGAAATATCGAGTAATCATGGTTTTGAGATTGATACGATGGAAATAAGGAAGGATCATGTTCATATATTTTTGTCTTTTCCACCGAGGTATAGCATTTCCAAGGTAGTGGGGATGTTGAAGAGCATAAGTGCTAGTGTAATTTTTGAGGAACATCCTGAAGTAAGGAAGGAGCTTTGGAGTGGGGAATTTTGGGAAGATGGGTATTTTGCCCGAACAGTAGGGGATAAAGTAACTGCTTAAGTAATTAAGAAATATATTAGGTATCATCATGAGGGAGAAAAGTTTCCAAAGCAGTTAAAATTGTTTTAGATGCCCCGTCTTGTGGGTGGGGAGTTTCACTATTATATAGAAGTGGCAAGGCATTTTTTATAGGCTGTGGAGCATCTACTCATCCCATACGCGGAGGATTATATTTTAGAGATTGTCTCAAGATGGCTAACCCAAAACTGTTAAAGGCTATCACTAAAAATAGAATGCTTATTGTTTACTGAGCCTGAAATGACGAGGGTCATAGTGCCCGGGTGGCACATTTCTGGATGAAAAAAGGGATAAAAAATATAAGGGTTGTGTGTGGTGGTAATATTGAAATTAGAAAAGTTGGTTTTAAATTTCTCAAATTTAAAAAATAAGCTATGCCAAAAATTAATCCTATCCAGGAAAACACTAATCTTATTAAAAAGGCCCGTTCTGCTAGTTATTGGCTATTTGGCAGCAATATTGTCATTCAACTAATATCTTGGGCAATCACTGTCTTTGTTGCCAGAATCCTATCTCCTGATGATTATGGTCTTTTTGGTATGGCTGCCCTTTTAACTTCCTTTTTGGTAATGTTTAACGAACTTGGTTTAGGACAAGCTGTTATTCAAAAAAGATTTAACAAAAGAACAGTTAAGTAATTGCTTTGGGGTAATAATGGCCATAAATATATTTCTTTATTTCATCGCTTTCATATCTGCCCCTTTAGTTGTCTCATTTTTTCATAAAGAAAGATTAATCCCTATTATTGGAGCTGCTGCCACAAGTGTTGTTATTGGAGGGCTTTATAAAATCCCATATAGTTTACTCACAAAAGAGCTCATGTTTAAAAAAGTCTATTGTAGATTTTGTATCAAGACTTTGTGGAGGCGTATTTACTCTTCTGCTTGCTATTTTTGGTTATGAGGTTTGGAGCCTTGTTTATGGCCTGATTGTATGGGATCTTGTAAAATTAATTTTGTTATATATTTTTGTAGGCTGGTACCCTGAAAAATTTTTTTCATATCAAGCCATAAGGAGTATGATAAGCTTTGGATATAAGGTTACAGGTTCCAGAATGTTATGGCACTTTTACTCTAATTCAGATTATCTTATTGCTGGCAAATTTTTAGGCAAGACATTACTTGGCTATTATTCTATAGCCTTTCAATTAGCCTCTTTACCTGGGAAAAAGTAGTTTCTTTAATTGGCCAAATTATCTTTCCTTATTTTTCAAAAATCCAGGATGATGATATGCTTTTGCGAAATTCACTCTTTAAAATAGCGAAATTGGTAGCCTTTATAATGTTTCCTAGCCTTGTAGGCATGTTTCTTGTAGCTGACTGTGCAATCCCATTAATCTTATCTAAAAAATGGATACCTGCAATCCTACCATTTAAGATTCTATGCCTTATTTCAACACTAAGGGTGGTATCTCCAATTGACTCTCATCTAGTTGTTGCAAAAAGACGTCCAGATATTAGTTTTACTAATATGATAATTTGTAGTCTAGTTATGCCCCTTGGCTTTCTTATTGGTTCAAAATATGGACTGAAAGGCTTGGGTTATGCCTGGCTCTTTCTTTATCCTATAGTTTTTCTTATCATGACAAAAAGGTCAATAAATGTAATCAATTTAAGTCTTTTGCAATATTTTAAAAATTTAACTTGGCCTGTTATTGCTACTTTGGTTATGGTTATTTTAGTAAGTATTTTTAAACACATATTAATAAATTATGACTATCTTACTCGACTTATATACCTCTCTACTATAGGTGCTTTATGTTATGTTAGTTTTGTTTTTCTTTTCAATAGAGAAGTCTTTTTAGAAGTTAAATCCTTTTTAAGGGGAGCTTAAATGCCAGGATTATTTGGCTTTTTCCTAAAAGAACCTAATGATGTTAATATGAATAAATCACTTCTTAAACAGATGGCTGAAAAATTACAACATAAAGAAAATTATATAATTGATACTTTTATTGATTCAAAAGTGGGGCTTGGAAGAGTCAGCTTAGGTATTTTTAATAAAACATCACAACCTGTTTCTTATAAAGAATGCCTTTTATATATGGATGGACATGTTGACAATTTAGCTGAGCTTAAGAGCCTACTACAACATAAAACTAATTCTGATTTATCAGATGAAGAATTAATCCTTCACCTATTTCTACTATATAAAACTGATTTACCTCAGCTTCTTAAAGGTATTTTTAACATTATCATTTATGATAGTAATGAAAATAAGCTCTATATATTCTGTAACCGATATGGAGTTTTACCTTTATATTTCACAGTTACTTCAAAAGGATTTTATTTTGCTCCAGAAATAAAGGCATTAATGTGTATCCCTGAGTTAGATAAAACATTAAATAAACAAGCCCTAATAAACTTTCTTACTGCTGGGCTTTTTCTTGGAGAGGAGACGTTATTTGAAAAAATTAGTCTTTTCCCCTATGGTACTCAATTTATTATTGATTCAAAACTTAATATTAAAAAAATAAAATATTGGGAATATCCCTTAAATTTTAATTATAATCTCTCTAAAATAACCCCTTCTTTAATTGAAGAAGGAACAGAAAAGTTAAAATATGCTATCCAAAAATATTTTATTAAAGATCCAAACTTAAAAATTGGTGTTACACTAAGTGGTGGACTTGACTCAAGGACAATTTGTGCCTTTGGTTCTAAAATTCATCCAGAAATTCATTGTTTTCACATTAAATTAAAATCTAAGGAAGCCAAAATTGCTCATAATATTTGTAAAAAACTTGGTTTAAAGTGGCGTCAAATAGAGTTTAAACAAATTGACTGGAATGATATTTTACAAATAGGCAGTTATTTGTCAGATAGCCATTTAGTCTTTTCTCAATTTTGGCTTATGGGAATTATTCCATATATCAAAAATCTAGAGCTTGCATTGGATGGTGCTGTTATTGACGTTCTTTTAAAGCCTTTATTTGTTGTTTTTACTGCATTAAACGAAGGTATCTTTAATTATCAACATGCATTCAAAATAATACTGAAAAAATATTATCCATTACCTTCTGATTATTTTCGTTTATTTTTATTACCATCTTATTGGTCTAAATCGAAATTTTTTGTCGAAAACGTAATTGAACATTTCAAAAAATTTCCTACAGATGATTTAGGTGCATTATCTCAATACTTTTATTTTACCACGCGTGGTAGGCGTTTTGTCTGGTCTCTACCTCTTTTAAATAGAAATTTTGTAGAAGTTGGTTTCCCTGGTTTTGACTATGATATGTTTGATTTTGGTACTTCTTTACCGATAAATCTTCGTATGGAAGCTAATTTATATCGTAAAATTTTGTTAATTAACTTCCCAGAACTTAAAGATATTCCTTGGGCTAAAACAGGACTCCCTCTCACCAAATACCAATCACCATTAAGCAAATTAAAAAATAAGATAAAGTCATATAATTATTATATTGAAAAATTGACAAGATATAAATTCAGTTTTGACAAAGAAAATTGGGGTTATAGATTTGCCCATGATCACAAATTTAGACAACCTTTTCTTAATATTCTATTAGATAAAAGGACATCCAATCGTGGACATGTTACAGAAAAAAATATTAGACAGCTTATTGAATATCAGCAAAAAGGCAAAGCTCCTTTTAGTCTTATAGAAAGACTTGCTACTATTGAGATGTTTTACAGAATGTTTATGGATTGATATTATGGTTAAGTTCCTTGATGGTGGAACAATAATTATAAGAAAATTTAATCTTACATCTAGTGAGCAAGTATGTCTTACCGCTGTAGGAGATATCTGTTTAGGAACAGGCGTTAAAAAATATCTTAAAGAAAAAGGGAGCATTTTCCCATTTATTCATTGTCAAGAAGAATTGAAAGAAACTGATATTTTATTTGGAAACTTGGAAATGGTTATTTGCAAAAATGAAAATTATTCCTTATCATCAAAACTTGACAGACTGTTGAAAAAGTCATTTTTTTCTCAGACCCGTCCATGGGCTAACAAGAGCAAAATATTATCCATAATCGCCTGAATTTAGCTACACGAAGTCCCATATACTCCTTAGCTTCACCAAATATAACCTTTGTATTGGTTGTTTCAGCTTTTAGGTAACAGTGATACCTCAAGGTTAACTTTCACCAACCTATTTATAGCTTTTTAAAAAGTAGAGTTGGTTGAAAGGAATAAAATATTTTTCTTTCTCACCAACCTTCGATTTTTCAGGAGCACGCGGCGCAGCGCTGTCAAAGCCGTAAGCCCGAAGGGTGCGGAAACAGAGCAGATTTGACAGCAAGCGAAGCGGCGTGCTAAACTAGGGAACAGATTGGTTAAAGATAATATGCATCAGAGTTTTTCAACAAGCTGTTCCAATAGGATTTCAGATTATTATATCAAACAAGTATTGGATTTTGATATTATAGATCAAATGCTTTATCGGGACATTAAAGTGTGGTTACCTCATGACTTACTATTAAAAGCAGATGAAATGACTATGGCTAATTCGTTGGAATTGAGGGTTCCTTTTCTAGACCACGAACTGGCAGAATTTACTGCAAAATTACCAGTATCCATGAAAGTCAGGTGGGACCAGCATTCTAAAAATTATTGTACTAAATACATCTTAAGGAAATATCTTCAGGGAAAAGTACCACAAATTATTCTTGAACGCCCTAAAAGGGGATTCCCCGTACCTCTTAAAAAATGGTTTTCTAAGCAGCTAAAGCCTATTTATAATGACATTCTTTTATCTAGTGAATTTTTAAGTGATGGAATATTCAACAAAAAATTTATTAAAAATATTCTAAGTGGGCAAGATTCAAATGCTTTTAACCAGGCATGGGCATTACTCATCTTTGCTATCTGGAAGACAGTTTTTAAAAAAGAGACTTATGCTTTATAGGAGAAGAAAATGAATAAATTGTTAGAATTCAGAAGAAGATTTTTATCTACTTTCCCTCCTATTTTTTTACCTAAAAGAGAAAGAAAAGATATCATTATTGCTGGTTCTGGCAGAGGTGGAACTACCTGGCTTCTGAATATTATAGCCTCTTTACCAGGCTATAGAGTAATTTTTGAACCTTTTCACCCAATTCAATGTAAAAAAGAATTTAATTCCCCTTTCTCTCGCCCTTATTTAAGGGCTTTTGATGAAAATAAAGAGTTAGAAAATTATATTAAAAAATTACTGACTCAAAGAATTAAAAATAAATTTATTAATTCTCGTAATAAAAGGTTTATCACATATCAAACTGTGATAAAATTTATTAGGGCAAATCTATTGTTGGATTGGCTATATCACCATTTTCACTTACCAATTGTATTTATGATTAGACATCCCTGTGCAGTGGTGCTTGCACGTATAAAATTGCGGTGGGGAAGTCATTTAGATGAATTTTTAACACAAAAAAAATTAATGGAGGATTTTTTAGCTCCTTATGAAGATTTTATTCAAGATATAATTAAAGAAGGAAAAAAACATAAAGAGTATGCATTAATGTGGGCTATAGAAAATTTTATTCCATTAAAATGGATTCCTAATAGACCTTGGTTCCTTATAACCTATGAAGAACTTTTTATAAATCGAACTCAGTTATTAAAAAAATTATTTCAATATTTAGGTTATGAATACTCTTTAAAAATAGAAAAGGAAAGTTATAAACTTTCTTCAACAGCAGCGGTAAAAGATAAGATGGAAATTGAACAGAAATTGATACTTAGTAAATGGCAACATGAATTATCTAACGAAGAAATAAAAGATATCCTTGACATAATAGAAAAATTTGAGGTTTCATTATATAATTCCGATATTATACCTCATAAACCTTACTTTTAGATATGTCCTTACATGCCTTATTCTATTTAGTCATTGTTTTTATAGGTTGGGTAGCTTCAATATTTTTAAATCCACTTTGGGGATTGCTAACTTATGTGTTTGTTTATTTTAATATTCCACAGTGTCAATGGTGGGGATATCAGGTTCCTGATATTAGATGGAGTCTTACATCTGCCATGATTTTAGTTATAAGCTCTCTATTACATTATCAATCTTTATCAAAAATAAAATTAATCTCCATAAAAAGCCTAAAGTGGCTCATTGCCTTACTTATTTTAATGATAATAATTTCTCCTTCATCTCCGTGTCCTGAAACCTGGAGACGAGTATACGATTTTTTCCGATATGTGGCTATTTTTATCTTGATTGTGAAAATTATAAAAGATTATCAAGGATATAAATACTTCATTTGGCTGTTTTTAGGAGAGATTCTTTACTTAAGTTACCTTGCTCATTACTATTTTAGAGGAGGTCGCTTAGATGGAATCGGAACTCCTGACGCAACCAACGCAAATATGTTTGCCGCATTATTATTAACTTCTATTCCATTACTAGGAAACTTAATTCTATATGGCAAAAAGGTTGAAAAATTAGGTGTCCTTTTGGCCATTCCAGTTATAATCAATGCTTTTATCATGTGTGCAAGCAGGGGGGCTTTTATAGGATTAGTATGTATGCTCATTGCTATGATAATAACTGCTGACAAAAAAGTTAGAAAATATATGATGATAATTGCAGTTATCATTGCAATTTCCTTATATTTTTTGATTGATGAAACTTATAAAAGAAGGTTAGCTACATTGTTTCATACCGATTCCATTGCTTCTGCAAAAGAAGTATCTTCAGGAAGGTTTGAAATTTGGCAATATGGTCTTAAAATGTTAAAGGACTATCCATTCGGTACCGGTGGTGGTGGTTTTATGTATTTAAGTCCTATTTATCTACCTAAAAGACTCATAGAGCCTACCGTCGGACAGCGGGCTTCGCACAATACTTATCTAATGGTTTTGATAGAGCAAGGGCCTGTGGGTTTAGTATTATTTTTGGGTTTTTTATTAAGCATCTTTAAATCGTTACATAAAATTAAACAAAAAGTTTTATTTTTGGAAGATAAAAAACATTTATATTATGAAAGCTTGGCTATTCAATCTAGTTTGATAGGATTATTAACGGCATCTTTTTTTATTGATCGTCTTTATTTTGAGGTTCTCTATTGGTTGTGTGCTTTGGCAGTGGTAGTAGAATATCTATCTAAAACAACTGATTAATTAATTTGGAAGGAAAAAATGAAAATTTTAAATAAATTTCGAGTTGGCCTAATTGGCACAGGGTATATTGCTAACGTCCATATGGAAGTTTTAAAAGGGATGAGAAATGTTCAAGTTATTGGTTGTTGCGATGTTGCTTTTAACAAAGCAGAAGCATTTAAAGAAAAATGGGGAATAGCTGATGCCTATAATTCTATTTCTAAATTCTTGACAGAAAATAATTTAGATGTAGTCCATGTTTTAGTCCCACCTAACTATCATTATCAAGTAGCTAAGGAAGTAATCAAAGCCGGCGTGAATGTATTTATAGAAAAACCCATGTCTTTATCTAAGAATGAATGTGAAGAGCTTATCCGGTTATCTAAAGAAAATCACGTCCGAATTGGCGTTAATCACAATGCCATTTTTCATCCACTTTTTTTAACGCTTAGAAAAGAAGTTGCCCAAGGGAGGATTGGTAAAGTTTCTCGCGTTGTGATTTATCAAACAGGTCCCTTAGGACAACTTAGTAAAGGCAAATTTTCCCACTGGATGTTTCAATCACCGGAAAATATCATTTTTGAGCAAGCACCTCATCCTGTTTCTCAAGTTATAGATTTGCTAGGTGAATTGGTGGACATCAAAGCTAATGCCTATGGAAAAACAGAATTAACTCCAGCTCAATTTTTCTATAATTGTTGGCAGGCTATAGTGGAGTGTGAGAAAGGAATTGGTTTTATTCATCTTTCTTTTGGCGATAATTATTATCCACAAAATTGGATTCATGTAACAGGGCAAGATGGTGTCATTTGTATTGATTTATTAAGAAATTTATACATTGTTCAAGAAAAAACTATATTCCCGGATTATTTTGACCCTACTGCAAATGCATTTAAATATATTTCATGTATTCTGCAAGGTATTAAAAATTTCGTTGATTATGCCTTATCCAAAGTTAAACTGCGTGAAAGAAGTGATGCCTTTTTTATTAGTATAAAAAGCAGTATTGAGACCTTTTATGATGCCCTTATCCAGCAAAAATCTATTCCTGTTTCTGGAGAAGATGGGAAGAAGGTGGTTGAGTTTTGTGAAGGATGGATTCAAGCTGCAAATCCCTGTAAAAATCCTAAAAATGTCTTTATTCCAAAAAAAAGGATTAGAGGAAAGGCAGAAATTCTTATTACAGGAGCAAATGGATTTATAGGAAGTCACTTAATTAAAGAATTAGTCTCCCAAGGTATAAATGTAAAGGTTTTTGTACGTAGTGTTTTTGGTTTAAAACCAGCTTTAAGATCACCATTTGTAGAAATAATAACAGGAGATATTACAAATCTTAACCAAGTAAAAGAGGCAATTAAAGGAATAAAATATGTTTATCATCTGGCACATGGAGGCGGAGAAACATGGGAAGATTTTTATCAAAATAATGTCTTAGCTACAAAGCATATAGCAGAAGCTTGTTTAGAAAATAAAGTAAAATATCTAATTTTTACAAGCACAATCGCAGTTTATTGTTATAAAGATTTTTCTAAAGGGACTTTAATTACAGAAAAAGCCCCTATTGACTCTAAGCCAGAGGAGAGAAATTTTTATGCTCGTTCAAAAATCCTTGCCGAAAATCTGCTTTTAAAAATGTTTAAAGAAAATAGACTACCAGTAGTAATTTTTAGGCCAGCAGTAGTTTTGGGAGAAGGAAGTACACTTTATCATGGAGGAATTGGTGAATGGGCAAGAGACAATGTCTGTACCTATTGGGGTAGTGGTAGAAATCCACTTCCTTTTATTTTGGTAGAAGATGTAGCTAAGGCCTTAGCAAAGGTTTTAGAAGTAGATGGACTTGATGGTGAAATCTTTAATTTAGCTGGTGATGTTTGCTTTTCAGCAAAGGAATATGTTAATTATTTAAAAAAATATTCTCACCGCAATATTAAAGCTTTTCCATGTCCCATTTATCTTCTTTACCTATGGGAGACTTTTAAGTATTTGATTAAAATTGCTAGTGGACAAAGCCATAATGCTCTTTTAAGTTATAGAGATTTATATAATCGGGAGATTCCTGTTAAATTTGATTGCACTAAAGCTAAATCATTACTTTCATGGCAACCCTGCAATGATTATCAAGAGTTTCTGAAAAAAGCAATAGGTTGGGCATTTAAATAATCTAATGAAGGTTTTAATATTTATTCAAGGGCTGTCATTTGGTGGACCTGAAAAATTAGTTTATGATATGGTAAAACATATTATCAAAAATCAAAATAACATTAAGATAATTAAGCTAGAAATATGTTGTTATGATATTTTAGGTCATTTTGCAGAAAAATTAATAGGAGAAAAACAAAAAATAAATTTATCTTTATTAAAAAGAAAACCGGGAATTGATTTATTTTACCCATTTAAATTAGTCTCTTTGATAAAGCAGAAAAAGATTGATGTTATCCATGCTCATAATGCAACTGCTTGGTTTTATGGTACTTGGGCAAGTATTTTAACTAGAGTCCCGATAGTCTATACAGAACATGACCGTTCTTTTCCAACGCCTTTACGATTAAAATATTTCCACTATTTTTTTGGAAGATATGCAACTG
>Ga0190361_1000878_pt1 | contig 11639 bp, 25 predicted proteins | sample 48721845_MG_FD_161273 | JGI IMG/M metagenome (GOLD analysis project Ga0190361, IMG submission 161273) | Hydrothermal vent microbial mat bacterial communities from Southern Trench, Guaymas Basin, Mexico - 4872-18-4-5_MG | ecosystem: Environmental > Aquatic > Marine > Hydrothermal vents >...
GTGTGTGTACAATACGCCCCCACCCCCAATCGCACAATTATAGCACATTTCTATACAATACATCGCTCTCCTCCTTCGATATGTACTTCTCAAATATCAATACCATTTTTATCATTCCTTTAAACCACAGTCTATCCATAGTTGTACAATCTTTACCTATTTTACTTTGATATCCACTTTTGGTCTTTGGCTTATTAGCGCTCCTTGATATTTCATTACCATCATAATAAACAACCATAGTAGGTTCTTTGAATTTCAACCCAACGAAGTGCCAATTCATAGTATCAACTGAATTGTCAGGTGAATATAATGAATAAGGCACACTTCCATCATCAATCCATCCTCTTATACAACCGGGATAGGAACTATCATCTTCTTCTATCCATGACATAAATACTTCATATTGTCCTCTCAAGTCCACAACCATTTGTTCGTTATAGTTATTATCACTATTCTCACCTTCAGGATATATCAATGCGAAGATACTGAATTCGTTACTATTAGGAAGAATATTATTAGGAATTTTTATGTAGTTATTACTACCATTGAAATAAAACCCGTTTTCTTTAAACTTCGCACCATTTACTACACCATCATTAGCATACTTAGACCTATCCCACCACCAGCTCTCCGAGAAATATTTACTATCTAACCATAGCACGCAGCTATCCCAATCTACCATTTTTAGAACCCTTCAGCTCTTCCTAAGAGATCAACCTCATCCTCACTAAGCTCTTTCTCATATATCCTTACCAACTTAATATCACCATGAAAAGGATAGTTTCCAAAGTATGGTTCAATGTACATACCTATTCCCAAGTCAACATTAAAATTTGGAGTGGCTCTTTGGTTATTTGAACCCGTGGCATCCAGCTCTCTATCAATATAAATCTTCGTATCATAATCAGGTGCTGGCCCTCTTGTCGCTACAATATGGTGAAGCTCACCATCGCATACAATACTATTACTTTCTAATCCACTTGTGGTAATTGTGAATTTAACTTTTCCGGTGTTTTTCATTGTAACTAAAACATATCCTTTACCGTGGTAATGAAAGACAATTCCTTGGTAATTACTTTTATAGGTGGTTTTTATTATTGTTTCAATCGAAAAAGGATTATACCAAAAATCGAGTTTCGGGTGGTAATTTACCCGTACATACTGGGTATTACCACCGAAATAAAAGCTATCTTCCTTAAACTCTGCGCTATAAACCGTTCCATCATTATTATACTTACTCCTATCCCACCACTTACTCTCACTAAAGTACCGGCTATCCAACCACAGTACGCACGAGTCCCAATCAATCATCTTACCTTATTGTTTATAGGTACAACTTACATTGAACACTACCACGCTTGGTGTACCCGAACCACTGAGTACCGCCTTAACTCTTTGTCGCATACCCAACCCCGCAGTCGCTATTTTTGTATATACCTTATTAGATACAGTCCCACCCGCAGCACATACAATATCATCGAACACTACCGCATCGTACCATATATTACCCGCATAGTCATAAGACTGGATAGTAACCGATAATGTGAAAGGGTTACTACCTCCGCTTTCTTCCAGTCCAACAATATTGAGATTGTATTCACCACTATGGAATATCCCACTATGATATTCTTCAGAATAATATGTTCCTGTTGGAAGTCCGGTGGGTTCATATATGTTGTACATTAATACTGGATAGACCTTAAACCAATCTGGATTTACACGTCTAAGCGATATTCCTTTTAGATATATTACATCATTACTACTCCACCCATCAGCTTGATATGCTTCAATCGCAGGTCGTACTGATCGTACTGCTGAATAATCATATTCTTTCTCGGTAAAAATTTCACTTACGCTGAATAGTTTTGTAATTGTTGTCATTGTATCTGCTTCAATCACTATATCATAACTCCTTTTCTCAATGTAATAACCGAATTTATCGTAGAAATACAACGATAAATACACTTTTTGAGTCTTCGAGATAGGTTTAAGTGTAGCACTCATCATAAGTAGATCTTCTGGATATACTTCGGTGCTGCCTACATATCGGAAATTATCAATACTGGGATAGAACGTTAATTTCACTGCTGGCTCATAGTTATATTTCGGTATCCACTCAACTGATTTCCACCCATAATTCATCCAGTTCTCCAACCCATTTTCAAAATTACTATTCTTTAATATTTCATCTCCAACTTGTTTTTCCTTATAATACCCACTTGTTCTTATCATCTTCTTTTCCTCCTATGTCTTTTTACCTTAGTAACCTTTAAACTTTTCATACATACGGCATAGGGATTAACTCCCTTGTTACGCCTTTTCACCTTCCTAACGCACCGGTGAAACTTACCGGTGATATTCTTCCTCCCTCGGTAATATATCATTTTTTGCTCCTCTAATATAATACCCACCAAGTCCAGCGAGCGTAGCCACCACCATGGTGAGTATTGTCCCATCAATACCTTTCATGAGAGCGATACTTTCCAATACTACAATTCCACCAATCGCACATAATGCTTTTATATCTTTCAATTCTTATCACCTCCTACCATCCAAAGCTCCTTACAAATGAAGCTCGTGATCTATAACTCACTGTCTTTGCGGTTGTCTTTTTAGGTGTTGTCTTAACTATTGAGGATTTACCGCCTGTTATCCCCCCTATCTGTTCATAGAATGAAGCTTGGGGATCCCACATTGAAGGTATATTTAACTCACTCTTCTTCGTAGTTTCTTTTTTTGATATTGTTGGTATTGTAACTTTCCCACCATGCCCTACTCTCTCAAAATATTCAGCTAATGGAGTACCTGTTAATTTCTCTTTTTGCTTTTTTAGTTCAGTAGTTGTAGCCATTTCACCACTCTTTGATTCTCCATAAGTAAATGTTTCAGTTGTAGTCTTCGCTACTTTCTTTGGTGTACTCGTAACTGGTTGTGTTTTCTTTACCGGTTCTGTTTTAGTTGGTATTGTGGGTAACAAGCTCGTTACTGAGGGTAACTTTGGTGTGGGGAAATTAACAGTTTCCGATGGAAACTGGATAATTGTTGGTGCGGGTGGTGCTTCTTTTATATCGGGTGAGAAGGAGCGAGGTATGTTTCGGATATATTGAATACTACCTCCACCACCATCTCCACCTTGGAGTAGCAAATACCCAACGGCTACTACACCACCCAAGATTAGTATATCTTTCATTCCCTTCATTTTTTCTTGGTAATCAATCCATAAGCAATAAGACCGATTACACCAATGATAGCTATTTTTGTCAAATCAGTCCCCACACCACCTTGTACCGGTGAGTGTGTTGGCTGTTGGTATGTAGATATAGGAAACTCCCAAGTTGCTCTCTGTTCAGGTATAAGCTGACTCTTTACTTCTTGTTGCTTTTTCGATACCGCAGATGGAGAAGATATAATATATGTTCCACCTTGGTAAGCATAGCTAAGTTGCGGTGAGTATTGAACCTGAGGAGCATAAGTTATTTGTTCTGTTTTTGAGGTAGTGGGTGCGTAATATTCAAAAGGAGCGTGCTTTATCTCCTCTTTCTTACCGCCACTGAACGCTCCCATTATACCGGCACCCGCACCCAATCCTGCTATTCCACTTAATATAGGAATTAAGGGTACAGCCATTTTTATCGCCCCCTTTCATTTCTTCTTTCTCTTATCAGGCTTGGCTCATAAGCTATTATAATTGTACACTGATTCGCTTCTGTTGCTATATCTGAGTTAATGTTCCACACATTGAAACCCAGATATTCAACCTCCTCCACAGTGAGTGTGGAATGCGAAACAACTAAATATGATTTATCTTTAGAGTAATCGAGTTCAATTAATAAGTCCGCAGAAGTGTTGTTAATTACTGTTATAGTATTAAACAATCCATAAGTCTTAACCAACCCACTAAGTTTTGGGTGTTCATAAGTGTATTGTAAAAAGTCACCGGGTGCTATCGAAGGTAAGAGTATAGTTCTTTTACCACCTTTGCGATACGATTCCCTTTTCTTACTCTCTACCGAGTTTACCCTATTTCCAAATCCATCTATTAAAATATCAAATAAGCCCATACCTTCCTCCTAAACACTGGTTGGTGCTTCCTAAAAAATAATAAGTAGGGTTTTAAATAGCTTAAAACCCTACGTTGTAATGTTACAGTCCCACTGGATTGACAGGGCAGAAGCAGTTCTTACGTCCGGCATCGTAACTCCGAGCTTCATCTCCGTCTGAGCAGGTATTATGTATTCTAACCAGTTGTACCACTTGCCACCTTTCATAGTCATGTCATCTTCGATTAGGTCGGTGAAATCTACATACGCCAATATCCGGGGATAGACAACATTAGTTCTCACGTTGCGCACTGTAACAGGTATAAGTATATATCTGTCTTGGTCGTCCACATCCACAATTGTATCAGTATCAGGCTTTACCCTTATGATTAGTTTATCATCTTCTGCTAAAATGTCCTGTATCTTCGGTATCTTTGGCAACCTCTGAAGGTCGCGTTCAAATTCCGCTACTGTACCCGAAGACTTGTTTACTATACCGAATTCCTCACTTCTCTTTGAAATTAAATCAGCAACGGTATTATCATTAGCATCAGTGTGAACAAGCCTAATCTCTCCTACAAATATATTTTCAGCCATCTTTCTATCTCACCTCCTTACCACGAGGAAGCACCGCCCCCTACGGTGCCACCCAAGAAATTCGTAAGCAGGTCTTCTACACCGTCAACACCGAAACCCAACCCTAAGCTATCTCCGATGAAGCCTTTTCCAACGAAGCGGCGAGAAAGATAAGCTATGATAAGCTTGATTATACCTGACTTAACCGTACCATTACCGATTACACCAGCCAAGGCCCTCTCTTCGAAGTATTTAACGATACCTGCCCCCACAAGGTCTAAGTAATTCACACTACCCGAAACCTTAGTTCCTACCAACCTCATATTTTTTCTCTATCACCTCAATACTACATGATGCTATATAACGATATGTTATTCTATATAGATAAATAGAGTTGATAAGCTCTGTACTCTCCCACCTTCTGGTGCGTGATTATTTCTATCTCCTGTTTCACTTCCTTATCACTTAAACCGGTATTACTTAATAAATCTTTCAATACTGCTATATCCCTACTCCAATTCAACCTAAAAACAATCAAAATATCAATCAGATTAAAAGTATTTTTATGTAAATACGCAGGTCTTTGGGTATTGAATATGAAAGTATTCTTCCAATTACCACCATGTCTTATAAGTCTCTCTAATTCTTTTGACTGGCGATAAAATTGGTTCAAATATTCCGCAACTTCATCAAAAATCCAAAACCTGTTCTCAATTTTTCCACAGGTTGTTAAAACTATATCAGTAAAATCTACAATCTCATCACGAGTTAAATCTATAAGATTAACTCCTAAAGGTTGTTTACCCTTATATTCCTTAAGAATTATTCCAAAACTTATGGCTTGCTCCTCCAATTGTGCGGGTTCAATATGATATAATCTACCCTTATCAATTCTTTTACCCAACTCTCCAATTGTATCAAAAATAATGAGTTTTTCTCCATCATTGATTAGCTTATTAGCTAACTTAGCAGTAAAGTATGTTTTTCCACTTCTTTTTGCTCCTATTATTCCGATTGTACGTTCTTTAAGGTTCATAAGCATAAAAAAAGAAAAATAAGCCCTTACAGGGCTTGCGGGGTCGTGGGGCAGAGCCCCACATTAAAAGACGGTTTTATCCCGTCCTTTATACTCTATTTCAATAGGGAAACATACGCCAGTCGCCCGTATCAAAAGTTCCGAAGGGGCATAGCTTTGGAATGGATATATCAACCGGCTTAAAGGGACATAGTCGGTTATTGCGTGAGTGCTCCTCTATCCACTTCCAAAACTCCAGCTCATGAGGGTCTTCTTCAACCGGCATTGGTGTGGGTTCTGGCTCTTCAGGCTCAGGCTCAGGTATAATTGTCTTTTCATCTATTATCTTGGGATACCTGTCCTCAGGATTGATTATATACTTCGGCTGTACTACCGGGAACTTCGAAAGGTCAGGCATCTTTACCTCCCTTACACCGGGATAAACAGGTGGTTTAAACCCCGTTGAGTATGCCCCTGCTGTTGCTATAAGCGAAAAGAGAAATATCGCAGCTATCCCAAAAGCAAAAAACTTCTTCATTCTTTCTTATCACCTCCTAACTCCTCTTTATTAACACCCTGCCGGTGTTGCCGGCTGTCCCCTGAAGGGGACTTTGATTGAGGAGCTTGATTATTTATTTCCATCATACTTATACTAAGCAAAATTTGCTTATGAAGTTCCTTAATATCCTTCTCTTCAAAATCATTGAGAAATTCATAAAATGCTCGGTGCGTTGCGGTTTTTGCTACTATGCTCAGTGGATTCACGATAGGCTTATCTACATCTATCTCTGCTTTCTTACCTATTACTCGCAACACTACCGGTATAACTCCACTCCTATCAAGTCTATTATATATACCTATAAACTTATCAAGTAACCGTTCATATTTGCTTAAGGTTGCGAGAAAGCTATCAAGGTCGTTTACCTCTATGTTCTTTGCGCCTTCGCTTAAGACCTTAAGCATATCAATCTCTTCCGCCATTTTTATCTCTCACCTTCATCTATTATAGCTCTTATTTTTCGATTCTTTATAGCCCTTATCAGTCCCTGTAACTGACCCCACTTGATACTTAGTCCTGTACCCAACAATATCAACCCCAATCCATACCACTCATGTCCTAATAGTTCTATATCGAAACCCCCATACCTAAATAGGTGCTCATACATTAAAAAATTACCCGCAGCAAAGAGAGCTCCTGTTATGAGTGTTTTATAGTACTTTAAACACCGCTCCGAAAAATCACTTTTGCCTGTCATTCTTCCCAAATTAATTCAACACCACAACCGGGACAATGCTTTTCACCACCCTTTAGCTTCTCACCACACTCTGGACAATTCCATGTGAGTTTTGGCTCTTTATCCATATCACCCGGCACTGCGGGTGCTGGTGGTTTATCACTCTCATTAAGCTTCTTTAGCTCCGCTGCTATCGCCCTACTCAATTTATCTATATCAAACCCCTTATCTTTATCCTCTTCTCCCATCCTATCTCACCTCCATACCATCTTCTTTCTCTTCCTCCTCTTCCTCACCCATGAGGATGAGATTAAGTAAAATTTTGAATTCACGTTTCACAGCTACACTCTCTATATAAAGAATCTGGTTGTTCATATTGCGAGCACTAACATTAATGTTCTCGCTCGCACGCAAAGTCTCACGCAAATAGAACACAAGCTCATTGAAGTTCTTTATACCTTCATCCATAAGTCTATCTATTTCCCTTTTCTTTACATAACTCTTCTCGTATTCCCTCCAAGCTCGTTCACGTTCCATATTCATCTTTTCCAAATCAGTCAAAATTCTTTTCTCCATCTTTATCGTTATTACCATCATCAACGTTACCCAACGTTATGATTGTTATTCTGTTATGTTTATATAGATGGGCTTACTTTCACTTGTTTCTTCATTCCACACCCTCTTGTCATCTATTTTTCTCAACTGTTTTAATATCTCAATCCACATGTTCTGTGGTAACTTCCGCCTTATAGCTGTTGCTCGTTTTATTGGTGAAGTATATTTGAATTCTATTGTATCATTATCATTCCTCAATATTTCCGCTCGTTTGGGTACACCTTTGGTTTTATTGCCATAAAATTTTGGTCTATAATATATCTGTTCAGCTTCATACTCAAAGCCCCAACCTCCCAACTTCTTTGAGGATTCAATAGGGTTGGGACAATCTGAAAGAATATGTATGCTATCCGTATCACAATATACCACCCATTTTTCACGCTTCTTCATCTCATGTAAAAGCTTTAAACGAGCGTGGGTAGTTATCCAAGCTGGTATCACTGGAAAAGTATGTTTACTATCCAGCGGGCTTTTTCCAACATAAATATACTTTTCACCATCTATATACTCTCTTATATCACAACCTTCTATATCACCTTGCCACTCACTTAACTTTACCCATCCTCCTCGTTCATTCCGTTCACCATACTTACCATAAAGACTATTCCCTAAGGTCTTATACATGTAATCAAGGTTCTTATCACCATCTTTTTTATGTTCTTGACGCTTTTTCCATATATATTCCGCATATTCCCTAAATATTGGCGCTATCTCCTCATATTCTATATAATCGTAAACTTCTATAATCTCCGTATCGTAATCTATCGCTGCTTTTAACTCCGGTGTACACCAGTAACCCTCAAAAGTACCAATAGGAAAAATAAGCTTTTCCTTATAATAAGGTAATGGTGCTATAATCTGTTCCGGGACATGTACCTTACAATGTACTACTCCGGGTTTATCTACATCAAAACCATGTCCTGTTTCATGATACTGCGCACTCTGTGGTAATGGTATCTCCACATCACGCATAATTGAAAGATACATACTATTGACGTCATAACTTTTTACTCTGCGCTTACCACGCTTAAAAACCTCACACCGTCCACCACGGTATGCTTTTCTTTCATAATCGTTTATAAAATTACTGTTCCTTACAAAGTCTATCTTCTGAAAGTGGCGTCTATATATTTCACGAGCACAAGCCCCTATTGTAAGCTTGAGAGGTATCTTAAATTCATAAACCATCGTATCCTCAAGCCACTTAAAGAGATACCATGTTGCCTTGGTATCCATCATACACCGTTCCTCAAGGTTCTCTAAGGAAAGCTTCTTTATACCATATTTTTCTCCCATGTGAAGATTCTTTATCCAATCCTCAAGACTACCTCGTACAAGATTAGTAGCGTCCCAGATTGGAATACCTTTTCGTCCACCAACCTTTAACCTCGCAGTAATTAATCTACTACCTACATAAATGCGAGAAGTATCATTTACAATCTCTCTTAAATAATATAAATCATAATCGCTATTGAAAAGACCTAATCTGAAAGGTACATGTTGTTTACCACCTGCTTTTGCTATCCTTATTAACTCATTCTGAAGTTCAAATCTATCATAAAAAGTTTTTTCAACTAAATGCTCTTTACCATGATGGTCTTTATAGTAACCATAAAGACAACCTAATATAAATTCCCCGGTTTCGGGATCGTTCTCGGTATCCATACAAATATACGGGTGGTGTACAGGCTTCACACCACCCTTAACTCTGAACTCAAAATATCTTGGCTTCATTCTTTGGCTCTATCTCTGTATATCCGCAAATTATACACCACCACGCTTTACTTATTGGTAACTCCTCCTCTATCAACGGTATCCCACATTTAGGACATTTCTTTTCTTTCATTTTAACATTTCCTTTAACATTCTTCCTATTTCCTCTGAGCTCATACCTGCCATCTTTGCCCCTTCTATCACTTCCTTTATTTGCTCTCTTGGTATTATCTTCCTTCTCGGTTTTTCCTTCGGCTTCTCTTCATGATAGATATACCGCTTACCCGATTTTTTCCAACTTATAGCTCGCCAGTTACTTCCTCCGAGTTCATATTGTCCATTCCTTATTGCTTCTTCTATATCTCGCTCATCATCGGGTTCTCTATGTGCTTTTGAGGGTATATTCTTTATTTCCTGTATCGCTCCGCTACTTTCATCTCTAAAAGTTATATCCCAAAAAGTTTGCTGATACCTTACTGGTTTCTCTATCGGTATCTTATTACCATACTTCTTCTTATATTTCTCGATTAGCTTCGGCGTTGGCTGTTTATGTAAACAGGTCTTTATGTACTCCTTCAGTCCATACCGTTTAATCCTTTCTATTGCTTTCATTTTTTATCTCTATCTTCATCCCCATCTCTTTCTCCACATACTCCTTTCCATATAAAGCCACTAACCTAATAATTACTGCTCTCAGCTCCGAAAAGCGAGGACAGTATCGAAAAACTCTTGGTTCAAAATAGATAGAAACTTGTTTCGGATTTCCACCTTTATACCGCCATTGATTGTCTTCAATTACTATATCCCTTACACATTTCTGATATCTATCTAACATACTGCTTAAGCTGCTCTGTTATATCACCTGCCGGTTTTATACCTTTTGCTCCTCTGAATTTTGTGAGTATCTCATCAGGAATTTCCGGTCTTTCATTATCAAGCTTCTCTCGCATACTCTCTATCTCTCGCCATCTCAAACGTCCGTCGGGATATACCATTACTAACCATACCTGTCGCTCCCCGTAAGCCTTGAACTCAAAGAAAGTCGCCTTCATATTACCGCTCTGTCTCGCTTCGTTTTTTAAGCTGTCCACTGTCCTATACACTCCGCTTAGACCAGTAGCTTTTCTAAAATCGGCTTCTATCCTCATTATCTCCGTACGCTTTACACCACCTTCTTTTACTTCATCCATACTCTTCACTCCTTTTCTTATCTCACCTTCATGTACTGCCATCAAAAACTCATGAACAGATTGATAACCCTGTTCTCTTATCTTAGCCTCTATCGCTTCAAGCTTCTTACGTTTCTCGCTTAACTTCTTACGCTCTCTATACGCCTTCTGGCGTTCCGCTGCGTTCTTATATATCCTCTTCCGTCCCATTATATACCACCTCACCCTCTTCTATATGTTCTAATCGCTCTATTCGCTCCTCTAATTTCTCTACCCTTTCTTTCAGCTCCTCTATCTCCTCATCTGCCAACTCGATAGCGTCCCATTGTATTGTTGGGCGTCCTTGTTCAATCCTTCTATAATATTTCCTCAAAAAACCCATGTTTCACTCACCTCTGTTTAGCTCCCCATAAAGATATTTCTATACTTTTCAACCTCTTAGCTATGTTGTAAACCTCCTGTTGTAAACTCTCTAAGGCATTCCATATTAGCTCTTTCTCTTCTTTATCCATTGTTTTTTACCTCCTAAAAATAAAAAAGGAAGAATTTAACTTTCTTCCTCCTTCTCCTCCACACTCCTATTCTTCTTGGCTACTATACTCACGTAATCCCGCTTGCCCTCAAGGAGCTCCTTCACTCGCTCCGCATTTAGATAGAACACCAACTTCTTACTTTGGGAGAAAAAATATAAATACTCCCCATATTGGTTTTTTCCTTTTCTCATATACAACCTACCTACTTCTTCACTCATTTTATATCTCACCCTCCTTCTCCAAATACTCCACTAACTTCTTCAATACACACCAATCCAGAAATATCTGTCGCTTACCGTGTACCGTTCTTGTCGAAAGGTTCACTCCGTCATAGTATATCTCTGCTTTCACTTTATACCCGCATCTCCCTATAAATACTTCTTCCTCCATTTTTTCGTTACCTCCGGCTGTTCACAAAGTCCACCATCCTATCCCACTCTTTCCATGAAAAGTTTATCACCACCTGATCGTCCATCGAGTATATACTCGCTCCTGTAGGACACACCTCTATCTTCACTTCGTTACCACAGGCTCTTAATAGCATCCAGTCGTCACTGAAGATCGCTTCTCTATCCATTCCCAATATCACTCTTTCTATCATTTTTCGTTACCTCAATATTACCTATAAGGGTGTTATGATATTAGAGTTTCGGTAAAGTAAAGAAAAGTTTAGAATGTGGGCGATTTATGGACAGGTGTGATTTTATGTTGCGATTGGGGGTGGGGGCGTATTGTACACACAC
>Ga0190361_1000880_pt1 | contig 11624 bp, 11 predicted proteins | sample 48721845_MG_FD_161273 | JGI IMG/M metagenome (GOLD analysis project Ga0190361, IMG submission 161273) | Hydrothermal vent microbial mat bacterial communities from Southern Trench, Guaymas Basin, Mexico - 4872-18-4-5_MG | ecosystem: Environmental > Aquatic > Marine > Hydrothermal vents >...
GTATAAACTGCAAAGAAAGTAGATTAACAACTTGCAAAAAAGGAGGGAGAATGAGGCAAGCAATACTCTGGGGAATGTTAGGAATAGTCTTGATGTGTGTCGGAGGTGCTTTGATTGCCAATCAACATCATCTCTACATTGAAAGCACTCTTGCAATTATAGGAACGGCGCTGACAGTATTTGCCGGCTTCTGGTTTCTAGAAGGAGAGAAAAGACTCTGCAGATTGTTTTTAACACTGGGAGGGTTGGTAGTTATATCAAGTCTTGCTCTGGTTGGTATTCACCATAAATGGTTTGTAGGGACAGCTTTAGGAACCCTAGGAGCTTTGCTGATTTTTCTGGCGCTATTGCGAGTGCTGGATAAATCTCTGAAGGAGGGCGCGCCATGATACGCGCCCTTTTCTCTTGACAAAATAACGCCATCAAGATAATAAATAAATATAGAGAAAATTAGCAATTAAAGGTCGAGACTGCTAATCAACTTTAAAAAATTTTCTTAAAGAAATTTGGCGTATGAAGATTAAACCATTAGCTGATCATATTTTAATTGAGCCAATAGAGGAAGGCGAAAAAACAGAAAGTGGTATTTTATTGCCAGAGAGCGCAGAAAAAGAAAAGCCTCAGGAGGGCAAAGTAATTGCTGTGGGGCCTGGCAGAAAAACCTCTTCTGGCAAAATTATTCCCGTAGATGTAAAGGTCGGAGATAGAGTTATCTTTACAAAATATGGTCCCACAGAAATTGAAATAGATGATAAGAAATATCTAATTGCTAAAGAAGAAGATATTTTAGCCATCATTGAAGAGTAAAATTAACTAACGGAGCAAGGGACTTAAAAACCAAGCTCCGTCCAATTCTATGGCTAAGGAGATTCATTACTCAGAAATAGCCAGAAAAAAACTTAAAGCGGGTGTTGATAAGCTTGCAAATGCGGTCAAGGTGACCTTGGGGCCAAGGGGGAGAAATGTTGTTCTAGATAGAGGGTTTGGTGCTCCAACTATTACTAATGACGGAGTAACGATTGCTAAGGAAATCGAGCTTGAGGACAAAATTGAGAATCTGGGAGCTGAAATTGTGAAGGAGGTAGCCTCAAAAACAAACGATGTAGCCGGAGATGGAACAACTACTGCCACAGTTTTGGCTCAGGCAATCATCAGCGAAGGTTTAAAAAATGTAGCCGCAGGTGCTAATCCTTTAGCTCTAAAGAGAGGAATTGAAATGGCTACCAAAAAGGCAGTGGAATATTTAAAAAGCATCTCTAAGCCGGTATCGGGCAAAGAGGAGATAGTAAAAGTGGCCACTATCTCTGCTGAAGATTCCGAATTGGGTAATTTAATAGCCGAGGTTATTGATGAGATTGGAAAAGATGGAGTAGTGACAGTTGAGGAGTCCAAAAAATTTGGGCTTGAGAAGGAAATTGTAAAGGGATTGCAATTTGACAGAGGCTATGTTTCCCCTTATATGGTGACCGATACAGAGCATATGAAGGCAGAGGTGGAAGATCCATATATCCTGATAACCGATCGAAAAATCTCTTCTCTTCAAGATATTCTGCCGGTTTTAGAAAAAGTTGCCAATACCGGTAAGAAAGATTTAGTTATTATTGCTGATGAAATTGAAGGTGACGCCCTGGCAACCTTAGTTGTAAACAAATTAAGAGGAGTATTGAATTGTTTAGCAGTGAAGGCTCCCGGTTTTGGTGATAGGAAAAAAGAAATGCTTCAGGATATTGCGGTGGTAACCGGAGGAAAGGTTATCTCTGAGGAGACAGGAATGAAGTTGGAGAGCGTTCAATTAGAGGACTTAGGTCGAGCAAGGAAAGTTGTTTCAACTAAAGATAATACAACAATCATTGAAGGAAAAGGTAAGAAAGAGGATATTGAGGCAAGAATTCAGCAAATTAGAAACCAAATTAAAGAAACAGAGTCTGAATTTGATAAAGAAAAATTACAAGAGAGGTTGGGTAAATTATCAGGTGGAGTGGCGGTTATAAAAGTTGGCGCTCCAACAGAGGTTGAACAAAAAACAAGACAGCATAAAGCAGAGGATGCTTTAGCGGCAACAAAAGCAGCCATTGAAGAGGGAATTGTTCCAGGAGGTGGAGTTGCTCTTTTAAGAGCATCTGAAGCCTTGGAGGAAATTAAAATCAAAGAGAAAGGCGATTTAGAAAAAGATATAAATACCGGTGTTGAAATTCTCAAAAAAGCAATGGAGGCACCAATTAGACAAATCGCCCAGAATGCTGGGGTTGATGCAGGGATTGTTGTGGCTAAGGTAAAAGAGTCAAAAGAGATTGGATTTGGTTTCAACGCTTTGACTCTTGAGTTTGAAGATTTGTTTAAACGAGGTATTATTGACCCAACAAAAGTAGTAAGATCGGCTTTGGAAAACGCAGCCTCAGCAGCATCTACTCTTCTGACTACCGAGGCGGTAGTCTCTGAGTTGCCGGAGAAAGAAAAGGAGAAGGCATCTCCGGGACTAGGAGAGGAATACTAATTCAAAACAACCCCGCCTTTTGGCGGGGTTGTTTTGAAGCTTGGATTATTTTATACTTCAATAAAGAATTAAAATATATTTATGAACTATCTTACACTTTTATTTGTCATCCTTGGTTTGATTATTCTCTGGTTCATTTTTATTTTCAACAAACTTATCAGACTCAAAAATAGGGCAAAAGAGGCTTGGTCAGATATTGAGGTTCAATTAAAAAGAAGGCACAATTTAATTCCCAATTTAGTTGAAACAGTAAAAGGATATGCTGCCCATGAAAGTGAAGTATTAGAGAAAGTAACTCAAGCACGAACAAGAGCAATGGACGCCAAGACGCCAAAAGAAAAAGGTGAGGCAGAGAATATGCTCACTCACACTTTAAAAACCCTTTTTGCCGTAGCAGAAAACTATCCTGACTTAAAAGCCTCTCAAAACTTTTTAGAACTCCAAAGAGAATTACGAGACACAGAAGATAAAATTCAGGCGGCAAGACGATTTTATAATGCTAATGTAAGAGATCTTAACATAGCCATTGAGAGCTTTCCTTCCAATATAGTTGCTAAACTCTTTGGTTTCAAAAAAATGGACCTCTTTGAAATTGAAGAAGCAGAAGAAAGAAAAGTTCCAAAAATTAAATTCTAAATTCAAAATCCGAAACTCTAAACAAATCCAAATGACAAAAATTCAAAATTCGAAACATTTAATTTTGAAATTGTTTAGAATTTAGATATTAGAATTTAGGATTTCAAAAGGCTATGCCAACTCTTTATACCTTAAAGGACACAAATATCCGAAAAACATATCTTTTAATTACCATCTTTTTGCTTTTTATAATTGGCATCGGATGGATTTTAAGTTATTTATTTGAAAGACCAGAGATTTTAATTATCGCAGCTATTTTTGCTATTTTGACAAGTATTACTTCTTATTGGTATTCAGATAAAGTCGTTCTTTATATGACAAGAGCAAGACCCGTGAAAAGGGAAGATAATCCAGAACTTTATCGCATTGTTGAAAATCTTTGCATTACAGCGGGTCTGCCAATGCCAAAAATTTACATTTTAGACGAAGAACAGCCAAATGCATTTGCAACCGGAAGAGATCCTAATCATTCTGTGGTAGTAGTAACTCGAGGATTGCTTAAGAGGTTGGAACGTTCAGAACTTGAGGGAGTGATTGCTCATGAATTATCCCATATCAAAAATCGTGATATGCTTCTTCAAACTGTAGTGGTAGTGTTAGCCGGAATGCTTTCAATAGCCTGCGAGATTTTTCTGAGAAGTCTTTGGTGGGGTGGGGGAGGAAGAAGAAAGAGAGAAGAGAATAATATTTTTTATCTTTTGGGTTTGATTGCTATAATTTTAGCTCCAATTGCAGCTACTTTAATACGACTTGCCATTTCAAGAAAGAGAGAATTTTTGGCAGATGCTACAGGTGCACTTTTGACAAGGTATCCAGAAGGGTTGGCAAGAGCTTTGGAGAAAATTGCATCTGATCCGCACCCAATGAGAGTTGCAACTTCTGCAACTGCTCATTTATTTATTGCCAATCCTTTTAGAGGCAAACAGAGTAAAAGTTGGTTTGTCAAACTTTTCATGACACATCCTCCAGTAGAAGAGAGAATAAAAGCCTTAAGAGAAATGCAAATTTAGAATAATAAATCGCAAATAAAAATTGAAAAATAAAAATTAAAAATTACTTAATGGAGGGGTGCCGGAGCGGACGAACGGGACGGCCTGGAGAGCCGTGGCCCCTTGTGGGCTTCGTGGGTTCGAATCCCACCCCCTCCGCCTAGGTTGGGTAAAGCATATAAAAACATAAAATGAAGTTTGGCGTTGAAAATTTTATATTATGGCTACTCACAAAAGGAATTAAGGTTCTTCTGATTTTAGTTTTTACATTTTTGGTGACCCAGATTTTAAAAGCTGTTCTTAAAAGATTTTTAAGAGGATTGATAAAGAAAAAAGAAAGGCTTGAGAAAGCCAAGCTAAAATTAGAAGAAGAGAGAATTCATACATTAGAGCGAGTAATTTTCTCAATGATTAGAGTAATCATTTGGACGATAGCAATAATTACAATTTTGCCGGAATTTGGAGTAAATATCACCCCACTTGTAACAGGGCTTGGGATCGGAGGCTTGGCTTTAGGCTTTGGAGCAAGGAATTTAATTCAAGATTATATTTCAGGAATTTTTATTTTAATCGAAGATCAATTTAGAGTAGGGGAGGAAGTTGAGGTTGGAGGAAAGAGAGGGAAAGTTGTAGATTTTACTCTGAGAAGAACGGTTTTGGAAGACAATGAAGGTGTTTTACATTTTATCCCAAATAGCCAGATAAAAGTAGCTACAAATTTCTCAAGAAAGTCAGATTAAACCCGATTTAACAAAACTAATTCAAACTTTTTCTTTTTTAAATCCAAAACACAAAAGGTGGGCTGATAGGGCTCGCCTTTTAAATTTCCAGGATTTATTAAATAAGTCTCATTTATTTTTTCTGCCCAAGGCTTGTGAGTATGACCATAAAATATAAAATGATATTTGTTTGTATAGGCTGTTTTTCTTGCTGTTGAGGGAAAATGCAAAAAAGCAAGTTTGAGCTTACCCAATGTTAATTCTCCAATTTTCTCAAAAATCACAAGATTCGGGTATTCATTTTGGAGGTTTTTGAAGCTCTCTATATCTATTTCAGCGTTACCCAAGACAAGATAAAGTCTTTCGTTAAAATTTTTTAACAACTCTTTTAAAGTTTCTGAAGAAGTAACATCGCCACAATGAATAATTATCTTTGGCTTGTGCTCTTTTACCCATTTTAAAAATTTCTTTAGATTGTCTAAGTTATCATGGGTGTCTGAGATGATCGCTATTTTCATTGTAATTTTTTGTAAAGCTTTATATACTCCTTTGCAGACTTTTTCCAAGAGAAATCTTTTTTCATTCCGTTTTGTTGAATTTTTCGCCAAATCTCTTTATTGTGATAAAATTTGAGAGCTTTTTGTATCGCTTTTAAAAACTCCTCGGGATTATATTTCTCAAACAAAAACCCCTCTCCCTCCACCATCACTTTTGACTTTTGAGTTTTAACTTTTAAGTTGGTGACAGTATTCTTTATTCCGCCCACAGCTCTTGCCACTACAACTGTTCCATATTTCATTGATATCTGCTGACCTAATCCACAGGGTTCAAAGAAAGATGGCATTAAGAATATATCAGAACCAGCATAAATTTGATGGGCTAATTTTTCATCAAATAGAATATTTGCTTTAACTTTTTTTGGGTATTTTTTTTCCATTTCTAAAAAGAAATTTTCATAGCTTTTATGCCCTTTTCCCAGGAGAATAAAATAAATATCTTCTTTTAAAAGTTTAGGGAAAATCTTTTCTATCAAATCAATGCCTTTTTGCATAGCAAGCCGGGAGACAATCGAAATTACCGGTTTTTTTACATCAACTTTTTTGAAAAATTTTTCAAGAAGATACCTTTTATTTTCTATTTTTTTATCTAAGCTCTTCCAAGAATAATTTTGAATTATGAACTTATCATTCTCGGGATTCCAAATCTCCTCATCTAGCCCATTTAGAATCCCAAAAAGGTCTTTCTTTCTTTTTCTCAGGGCTTGCTCCAGGCCAAAACCAAATTTTTTGGTAAGAATTTCTTTTGCATAAGTTGGGCTAACTGTATTTATAATGTCTGCATTTAAAATTCCTAACTCAAGACAATTTACCCTCCCTTTAAAATTTGTTTTGAAAATTTTATTTAGCAAAGAAGCAGGATATTGTCCCTGATAGGCAAGATTATGAATTGTTAAAAGAGTTTTAAAAGGTAGATTTTTTGTTTTTACAAGATAGGGAATAATTGCTACATGCCAATCATGACAATGTAAAATCGAGACTTTTTTGAAATTAGCAACCTCAAGCGCAGCCAAAGAGAAAAATAAAAATCTCTCAGCTTCAGATAAACTTCCGCCCGAGGAGGCATCGCTTTCAATATATACACCTCCTGAGGAAATATATTTTTTATTCTCTATTAAAAAAACGGGTATTTTCTTTTTAAAGATATATGTCTTCCAAATATTAAATTTTTCTTCCTTTTGCAAAAACTTTATCTTCGCATTCCTTTTTACTAATATTGGCTTTTTCACTTTTACTGGTTTATAAAACGGAAGCACTATAGAAACATCTACCCCCAAATCTTTAAGGGCTTTTGGTAGGGATGAGGCAACATCGCCCAGCCCTCCCACCTTTACAATTGGAGCGCACTCAGAAACAACAAACAAAACTTTCATAAATCTTCGGTTAATTTTGCGACCTCCACAATTAAAGCCTGAATTTTTCTTTGAGCAGTATTTTTTGCAGTTTTGTCCATATAGCGCCAGCCACGTTTTGCAAAATAAAAATGATAGTGAATTTGATCAAGGAAAATTTTTAATAAAAAAGGCTTTAATAAATCTTTAATTTTCTTCAATTGCATATTTCTTTTTTTGCAATAGACCTTCAAAAAAAGATTTTGGATTTTTTTTCTTTCACTTTTTGTCAAACCTATTTGCCAAATTTCTTTTGGAAAATCAAAACAGCCATAAAAAGTTGCTAAATCCATCAAGAATGGTCCTATTCCTGCCCTGTCAAAATCTATTCCAAAAATTTTTGAATCTTGAATAATAATATTTCCTGGATAAAAGTCATTATGAATTAACGCAAAGTATTCTTTTTTGCGCCAGGCCTGTTGAACAAGATCTAAATCGATAGAAAATTTCAAATCTTTTTTTAAAGATGGCATCAGATTCTCTATATCAGAAAACATTTTTTGATATTTTCTCTTGCCCAAAAACAAAGCTTTTTCAAATAGAACACCCTTTATTTTAGTTGTGTGAAGTTTTGCCAACCATTGAGCAATTCTTTTTACATTCTGCTCTATTTTCTTTAATTTATTTTGCGCAAGCATAGATGCAAAAGTTTCTCCTTCAACCTCCTCATAAAGCAGAAGATTTGCTTTCTCAAAATAATCTAAGGGTTTTGGAATTCTATAACTACCTTTGTTAAGCCCATGCCAATAAAGATAGTTCATTAAAAAGAAGATTTTTTTCTTTGAATGAGTCTTTTTAGCGCTGCCTCTGACGATTTTCAACTGAGAATCAAAGAAAATTTTATATCTCAAAAGGGAAGTGTCTTTCGCCCAGATAGGGGATTTTTTCTCAATTTCAATTTTTTTTATTTTTTCTTTTTTTACATCTGGAAAATATATCTTAAAATTCTTTTTGAAAAATTTTTCTATAAAGACAGGATCCTCTGCTTTTTCTATTAAATACCTCATTAGGCCTTTCTTAATTCTGGCTGACCAGGTTTAATTTTTTTATATTTCTCTTTATATTTTTCCATCAATTTTGTTAGCTGAGGATCTGGAACTTCTAACCTTAAAAGATCAACCGCGTGAATGGCATCATAAATATCATTTTTTGTTTCTAACTTCCAAATAGCGTCTCGCCATAAAATTGCTCTTTCAAAATTTTTATTCTTTGCAGCCTCTTTCATTTTCTTTTTCATCATTTCCAAAAAGGCATAATAGACTTCAGGTTTTCCAGCCTCAAGTGTCCTTTCTTTAAATGGAATTCTTACCGCTTCTCTGTATTTCTTTGATTTTTCTTCAATCTTTCCGCTTCTTTGCCACCAAAAGGCGGTTGCTAAGATATCCCTATACAACTTTTCTCCTTTTTGAATTTCCTTTTTTGTAATATTTGGGAGGCTCTTTAGGGCCTTGAGCATTTGCCAGGCGCCTTTTTCAATCATTTCAATGCTCCACCAGGGTTCTCCTGAGGCCCAAAAAAATTGGTCTGATGCAAGCGCCTGATCAATTTTATCTTCAATCTTTTTTGTCAACCTTCTTTTTTTAGATAATTTCAAAAGGTAATTCAAAAACTGCCATTGCAGTCTATGAACCTTGTTTTTTGGGTTTTTCCAAGAATAGAACTGAATTCTTTTTTCTATCTCCTCTTTTGAAGAAGCCCAGGTAGATGGAACAGGTTCAATTTCTTCTTCTGCTTTGAAATAGTTTAGGAGTTCTGATAGGAATATTTGCTTTGGTTTTTTGGCTTGTAAGATTTTAAAAAGTAATCTTTCAAGCCCGGGCCGGTGATGTCCAAAGGTTTCTCCATCCATGGCTGTTAGAAGATACACTTTTTCCTTTATTTCATCTCCAATGAGCTCCAAAAATTCTTTTTTTGTTCTTACAACAGCGCTCATAATACAATTTGAAATCCTTCTTTCCCTGAAAGCAGCTTTTAGGTTTGTATTTTTAATCAAAAAGAGCCTATCTTTGGGTGGCTCACTTTTACCTCCGTTGAAAGCTATTTCATCTAAAATGATCATTTTATAACCTAATTGTTCCACCACTTTTCCTACTTTTTGAGAAAAGGCCATCTCAGGTGGAAAAAAGCAATAAGGTTTATAAGCTTTCCCAAAATATCTTTTATTGGTTTCATGGTTTTTCCGAATCTGTCTTATGATTTCTTCTTTATTTAAAAAAGGTAAAAGAGGGTGGTATTTTGCGCTTTCTGTGAACTCTAATCTATTTGTTTGAGCTAATTTTTTGATGGCTTCAATAACATCCGAATAGCCATCCTTTATAAGCCTTTCTGTTAAGGCACCATTAATATTTAAATTCACTTTTATTCCCTTCAAATTTAAAAGACCTTTGAATAAAGGTCTGTAAGATTCGTTTACCACCCTTTTTAAAATTTCTTTTGACTGATCAAGCGGCTGGTATATGTGTAAGAAATTTACCCAATACATAGCCTATTTATTAAGCCCTCTTTTCCCTTAATAGTATATTAAAAAGCTCAAGATATTTTTTTGCCGATTTAAGCCAGGAAAAGTCTTCTTTCAAGGCTCTTGCAACCAACCTCATCCAAATGTTTTTTAAAGAGAAAATAGAATATGCTCTCACAATGGCGGTATAAAGAGCCAGCGGTTCATACTTTTCAAATACAAAACCTGTGCCGGTCTCCTGTTGGGGGTTGAAATCTTCCACTGTATCAGCCAACCCACCAGTTTTTCTTACAATTGGAATACATCCGTATCTCATTGCCTGCAGTTGTACTATACCGCAAGGTTCGAATTTAGAGGGTACAAGAAGCGCATCGGCCCCAGCAAAAATAAGGTGAGGGAGCGATTTTTCAAATGCAAAAGAAAAACCAATTCTTTGTGGGAATTTCTCCGATGCTTTTTGAATCATCTCCTTATACCTTGATTCACCATCACCCACAACAACCAACTGAATATTTAAATTTTCAAAAAGAGGGTTGATAATTTCGCCCAAAAGATCAAAACCTTTCTGTTCTGTAAGACGGGAAACCATTCCTACTACAAAGACATCTTGTGTTTGCTCTAAATTCAAGCGTTTTTGCAGATGTATTTTATTTCTTTTTCTTTTTTGAAGCGTTCTTAAATTATAATGCACTGGAATATGGGGGGAAGTTTCTGGATTGTAATCTTTGTAACTGATGCCATTTAAGATACCAAAAAGCTTGTGTTGTTTTTCTTTCAAAATTCTATCTAACCCTTCACCATATTCTGGAGTTACAATTTCTTTTGCATAAGTAGGGGAGACAGTGACAATATAATCGCTATACATAATTCCTCTTAACATCCAGTTGAGTTTTGCGAGTCTTGGATTAAAAAAGTCCGGTATAGGTTCTCTGCCGGAATCTCTTTCGCTTTCGGGCATAAACCTGAAATCACACATCCCTTGGTAATGAAGATTGTGGATGGCAAAAATTAGACCAATTCGAGAAAAGGCAGAGTCTTTTTTGTATACAGTTTTTAAATAATTTGATATAAGACCAGTTTGCCAATCAGAAGCAACAATAATATCTGGTTTCCATTTAGATTGTCTTAAAAACTCAATTGTTCCTCTGCAAAGAAGAGCCCAGCGGACATGATCGTCTGAATAGCCATACACATTCGCCCTCTTTTCATAATATTCCATATTCTCAAGAAAATATGTACAAGGTGCTTTTTTGCCAAGGTATTTTTTAACATTACAAACCAAAAAAGGGTAAGGACCGGGCTGGTCTGTGGGTACTTTCAACCCCTCAAGCTCCATTAAAAGATTATATTTTTTGGGATCAATTGTGCCATAGCGTGGAATCATTACTCTCGCATCTACTCCCAAATCATTCAAAGCCAAAGGTAGAGAATACATTACATCACCCAATCCTCCTGCTTTTGCAAATGGAGCCGCTTCTGTTGCCACAAATAAAACCTTTAGCCTTTTTGAGGTTAAAAATTTTTTAAGATCAAAAAAAGAAGAAGAATTCATAAGATTGATTTTAAAAACGGATTCAATTATAATTATACCAGAAATTTACCCGTTTGAAAATATGAAGAGAGAAAAGGTTACCGCTATTGTTCCAGCTTTTAATGAAGAAAAAACAATTAAAGATGTGATAGAGGCTCTTTTAAAAACCTCTTTTGTAGACGAAGTAATCGTTGTGGACGATGGGTCAGTTGATAACACTTTTAAAATAGCCAGAGAGGCAGGTGCAAAAGTGATAAAACTAAAAGAAAATCAAGGGAAAGGAAAAGCTTTACAGATTGGGACAGAGCAAACTAATGCCTCTATTTTTCTTTTTTCAGACGCCGATCTTATTGGAATTAAGCCTTCTCATTTTCAAAAGCTAATTGAACCTGTTTTAGCAGGAAAGGCAGATATGTGTGTGGGTGCTGTAGATAGAAGAAATTTCAATAAATTTTTAGCCTGGTTTCTTCCAAAAGTTGAGTCTCCTTTTGCAGGCATGAGAGCCTTAAAAAGAGAGTTTTGGGAGAGCATTCCAAGGGAATATAAAAAAGGGTACTTTGTTGAAAGCGCTCTAACTTATTTTGCTAAAAAGAATAATTTAAAAATTCATTCTTTTATTCTAGATGGAGTTTCTCATTTGATTAAAGAGAAAAAACACGGTTTTTCTTTTGGGTTTAGGGCAAGAGCAAAAATGCTTCTCCAGATTGTAATTGTAAATATTCTTTTAAGGATTCATTAAATTTATGGACTCAATTATTGATGAAATAAAAAATCGCCTCGATATTGTTGAGGTGATTTCAAGTTATTTGAAGCTTGAGAAAGTGGGTTCAAACTACCGAGCCTTATGTC
>Ga0190361_1000881_pt1 | contig 11615 bp, 7 predicted proteins | sample 48721845_MG_FD_161273 | JGI IMG/M metagenome (GOLD analysis project Ga0190361, IMG submission 161273) | Hydrothermal vent microbial mat bacterial communities from Southern Trench, Guaymas Basin, Mexico - 4872-18-4-5_MG | ecosystem: Environmental > Aquatic > Marine > Hydrothermal vents > Microbial...
GGATGGTTTTGAAGCAGGGTGTCATAAAGGACGATGCGGCGTGTGGAGAAGAGACCGCTGAAGTAGGCGTTGGTGTGAGTGTAACGGGAGGAGGCGTCACAAACAAGAACGCGGTCTGTGGGGATGTGGGCTTTTTTCGCGATGGAGATAAGGCGTGTGGCGAGTTTCTCGTCCTTCAGCGGTCTGAAATGCGCAAACAACGGCGCTATCACAAGCGGCGCAAGAAACGCGACTACAAAACTGAAAACCACGCTCACCACCGCCGCAGGCAGCCACCATTTCTTGATACGCAGCATAAAAAGCCCAATTAGAGTCACCGCCACCAGTCCGCCGCAGAAACTTACAAGCGATGACTTAAGATGGTGCCAAAACCACTCCCCGCCGCTCATCCGCAGAAAACCCCATTGCGACTCAAGCACAACACCGTCCGCGTAGTCTATCGGAAGGCAGACAACGAAGAGCAGCCAGTAAACAATGGTGAAAAAGAGCAGGAAGGAACGCAACCTGGAGGTTGATGTCAATTTCTGGATACGCTGCCCAAACCAAAAAGCAAAGCCGAAAAGCAGAAGCAGTGTAACAGCGGTGCGTGCCATAGCATAGCGGAAACTGGCGTTCCTGTAGGGGGCGGCACCTTCAATGCGCGCTATCTCCGCCTTGCTGAAATGCGCTGATGCGTCTGCAGGCGATGCCACCTTAACGGGAGGAATCAAAAGGACATAACATATAGCCGCGGCAAGCCACAGAACCGCCGCCACCCTCATCGCAACTACCCACCAAGTGATGCTGTCAAGTCCTCCATCTTCTTCTCAATCCATTTCTCTGTCCATCTTTCCCAGTCCTTGTCGTTCATATGCGGGTCTCTGACGGACACATTCCAAGCGTCGTATAAATAGCAGGCGAGAACATAGCGTTTTTCAAGGTTGATGTAAGCGGTGAGATAACGCTTCATTGCCTCGTCCTTCTGCTGCTCCCACTCCTTTGTGCGCCCCTCCTCCACATAATCCTGCTTTTCGTTCAGGATAGAGACGAGAGTTGAGGCAAAGTTGCGTGCCATCTTGGGCATCTCCTCGCAGACAGTGTAAAGTTGTGATTTCTTAAACAGGTTTTCTACAACATCTTTGTCACCTGCATTTGAGAGGTTCTTCTGATAGCGGGCAAATATCTTCTTTGCGCGTTCAGCGAGGCGATTCAAAACGGTGGCATCTTCAGGAAGCGCCCGCAGAGGAACGGCATCCAGAACATCCTTGCTGAATTTGTTGATGAAGGCGGATGTAGCCTCCATCGCTCTGACCCAAGTGAGATAGCGGCGCTTAATGGGTCCGAAATAGAAGATGTGGGAGACGATAAGACCTGCGATGATGAGAACGCCAACAGCAGCGAGGATGATAAGTTGACGCTTTTTTCGTTTGGCGGCTGCTTCGGGGTCAAATTCGCGCCTTTTTGCTTTTTCGCCGCGTTTTGAGGTCAATTTCTGCGTAGCGGCACGGCGTTGCAGTTTCGGCGGCAGTTTAGCGGCGCTTTTGGTGCTGCGTCTCCTTGTGGGGGCGCTACTGCGGCGCGCCGTCGGTGCGCGCGGACGAACCCGCCCCTTAGCCGCAGGTTTCTCCTCCATAGAAACCTCCTCAAGTGGAAGGGGAATGTCAACAAGCATCCCGCAGGCAGGGCATTTCCCCTTCTTGCCCGCCGCACTGTCTGGAACCCGCAACCTCTTCCCACAGCCCGGACAAGTCAACTCAATCGCCATCGCCCCTCTCCTTCATACCGCCACCATTTTAACAGGAACGGCATCCTTTGGCAAGTCCAGTTTTGGTGCCGAAGCATATGAGATTTGCAGAAAACTCCCCATTACGGCTACCTACCAGCGGCACCTCTTTGATACCGATAGTCAATGAAGGCGCTGCTGCTGTTCGGTTTCACCTTCCATTCAGCACCGTTTGGCATCAGATTTGCTTATACAAAAATGTGGTTTTTGTAAGGAGAAGCAACAATGCAGGAAGACAAGTTCACATTCAAGGCGTTGGAGGCGCTACGGAGTGCCCACGATATGGCGCAGAAATTGCGTCATCAGGAGATACAGCCTGTGCATCTTGCAATAGCGCTTCTTGAGCAGGAAGGGGGGGTGGTGGCACCGATAGTGCGCAAAATCGGCGCAGAACCCCAGACCCTGCGTGCCGATTTGACCCCGCTTCTGGATAAGATTCCACAAGTCGTCAGCCCGCTTGAGCGGCTATACATATCCGCTGCGCTCAACAATGTGATTGTGAAGGCGGAGGAGGAGATGCGGGCGCTGCGGGATGAGTTCATCTCAAGTGAACATCTGCTTTTGGGGTTGTGTGATGGTGCGGCGGGTGAGGTGGCGGAGGTTCTGCGGCGCTATGGCGTAGTGCGCGAGCGTGTTCTGATGGCGTTGAAGGAGGTGCGGGGCGCTCATCGTGTCACTGATCAGGAGCCGGAAGAGAAGTATCAGGCGCTGAAGAAATACGGGAAAGATTTAACCGCATTGGCGCGGGAGGGGAAGTTGGACCCTGTGATAGGGCGGCACGAGGAGGTGCGCCGTGTTATGCAGATTCTCTCACGGCGGACAAAGAACAACCCGGTTCTCATCGGCGAGCCAGGTGTCGGCAAAACCGCCATTGTTGAAGGTCTGGCGCAGAGAATCGCAAACGGCGATGTGCCAGAGGGTTTGAAGAGCAAAAGGCTGATCCAGTTGGATATGGGTGCGTTGGTGGCGGGAACAAAGTTTCGTGGTCAGTTTGAGGAACGCTTAAAGGCGGTGTTGAAGGAAATAGAGGATGCGGCGGGCGAGGTGATACTGTTCATAGATGAGTTGCATCTTGTGGTGGGCGCGGGGAAGGCGGAGGGTTCGGCGGACGCGGCGAACCTGCTGAAGCCCGCATTGGCACGGGGGATGCTGCGCTGCATTGGTGCCACGACTCTGGATGAATACCGTAAATATGTGGAGAAGGATGCGGCATTGGAACGCCGTTTCCAGCCGGTTTATGTTGGCGAACCGAGCGTGGAGGAGACGGTGGCGATATTGCGTGGTCTGAAGGAGCGCTACGAGGTGCATCACGGAGTGCGGATACAGGATGGGGCGCTGGTGGCGGCGGCACAGTTGTCTGCACGCTACATAACGGGGCGCTTCCTGCCCGACAAGGCGATAGATTTGGTGGATGAGGCGGCGAGCCGACTCCGCATTGAGATTGATTCCCTTCCCAAACCGTTGGACGATGTGGAGCGCAAGATAACCCAACTGGAGGTGGAGAAAAGGGCATTGTCCAAGGAGAGTGATGCGGATTCAAAGGAGCGTCTGACGCAGGTGGAGAAGCAGTTGGCGCAGTTGGCGGAAGAGCGGAGTCGCCTACGCGCGCAATGGGAAACCGAAAAAAGCATTATAACCCAGATACGCAATCTCAAAGAGAGGATAGAGCAACTGAAGGTGGAGGAGCAGAACCAGCAGCGTGTTGGGAACTTAGAGCGGGTGGCGGAAATCCGCTATAAAGAGATTCCTGAAGCCGAGAAAGGGCTTGAGGAGGCGCGCAGGAGACTGGCGGAGGTTCAGAAAGACTTGCGGCTTTTGAAGGAGGAGGTGGAGCCTGAGGACATAGCGCAGGTTGTGAGCGAGTGGACGGGCATACCGGTAAGCCGTCTGATGATGAGTGAGCGTGAGCGGTTGTTGAAGATGGAGGAAGAGTTGGGCAAGCGGGTAATAGGACAATACGAGGCGATAGAGGTGGTGAGTGATGCGGTGCGTCGTGCAAGGAGCGGTTTGAGCGACCCGCGCCGTCCGCTCGGCGTGTTTATGTTCCTCGGTCCAACAGGAGTGGGAAAGACGGAACTGGCAAGAGCGCTGGCGGAGTTTCTGTTTGACGATGAGAACGCGATGGTGCGGATTGATATGTCAGAATATATGGAAAAACACAGTGTAAGCCGTCTGATAGGCGCGCCACCTGGTTATGTTGGATATGAGGAAGGAGGGCAGTTGACAGAACGGGTGCGGCGCAGACCTTACTCTGTCGTCCTCTTTGATGAGATAGAGAAAGGGCATCCTGATGTCTTCAATGTTCTGCTGCAGGTTCTTGATGATGGGCGGTTGACGGATGGGCAGGGACGCACGGTGGATTTCCGCAACACTATACTGATAATGACATCCAACCTGGCGGCGGATGTGATACAGGAATCTGCGGAGGCGGATTTGTCGGATGTGCGCGGGCGTGTGATGGAAGTGGTGCAGAGGCATTTCAGACCCGAGTTTCTGAACCGTCTTGACGAGGTGGTGCTGTTCAAGCGCCTGACACGGGATGACCTGCGGCGGATAGTGGAGTTGCGGATAGAGGAGGTGCGCCAACTGCTGAAAGAGCGCCGTATGGATTTGCGTCTGACGGATGCGGCACGGGAACAACTGCTGCAGGAAGGATACAACCCACAGTTCGGCGCGCGACCGCTCAAACGCGTCATCCAAAAGCGTATACAGAATCCTCTGGCAAAGCGGATTCTGGCGGGTGAATTTGCGGAGGGCGATGTGATTGAGGTGGACTGGCAAGGCGGAGAATTCGTCTTCCGCAAAACCACCTAATGCGGCGCATACTATCACAAGACACGGCAAAATTTTTCAGTTGTTGAGGAGTCGTGCTGGGTATAAAATGGGTGGAGGCGGTCTGTAGGAGAGTCGCGATGAAGATGGTGGCGGCTGCGTTCTGTGTAGCGGCGGTTTCTCTCTGTTTTGGCGCCCCGCCTGTTCCGAAGGTGCCATCAGAGAAGAAGTTGCGGAAAATGGTGGCGGAAGCACTGGAAAGAGGACGCGCTTATCTGAAGTTCGTGATGAGCCTTGAACGCGACAAAATGTTCCATAAAAGATATCAAACTCTTAAGACCCGCATAAGCCGTTTGTCAACCAACCGCTACCGCGCCGAACGAGGGCAAAAACTGCAGGAACCTGTGGTCACACCGCTCAAAAAGCGCAAGAAGCATCCGAACAGGCGGGTTGAGGAGTTGATGAAGGAGTTGGACAAAATAGAGAGGCGGGCATATGAGTTGGAGCGTGCGCTTGCGACGGGGAAGAAGGTAAGCGTGAACGATACCGCGGCACTATCGCGGAAGTTGAGCGGGATAGCGGCGGGAGTGCAGAGCAGAGAGGCGGCACTTGTGGGACTGGCGCTGCTGAGGGCAGGAGAACCACCCGACAGCGCTGACATAACAACCCTGATAAGTAAATCCAAAAGTTACATAAAGACGCGCACATCGCATCAACAGAATGTGCGGCTCTACTATGATTACACCGCTCCGCTGATACTGATGTTTTGGGAGGAGTTACTGGCGCGGCGGGGAATGCGGTCAGGTCTGACCTACAGAAGTGGTCTGAAGCAGGCGGCTGCATCTCTTTCACCTGACGATAAGAAGTTTCTGCAGTCAATAGTGGACGCTCTTGTCAGTGGAGCGGCTTACAACGCCACCCGCCAGAAAGCCAATCAGAAGTTCTGGATATGGGGCGCGACCGACAACTCCTGCACTCAGTTCGTTATGATGGGGCTGCGCTGCGCCTTCAATATGGGGCTTAAGGTTCCCGCAGACCTTGTGGAGCAGGCAGCAGAAGCAGTCCTCTCAAGCCAGAAAGAGAAAGGTGAGAAAGTGAGGTGGTTTTTTGTGCCGTTCGCGGAGTTGAGTTATGAGGAGTTGAAAAGAATAGAGGAGAAGAAGGGGGTGAAGCGTGTGCTGGAGCAGTCTGGAACGCGGCGTTTCAGGACACGCCCCGACTGGGGGATAAGAAGGCGGCGCTATCGGCGTGAGGGCAAGATGTTCGCACGCGGCTTTCCCTACTCCGTCAGACCCCCATCCCAGCGCCGCTCATCCACAATATCCCCACGCCTCTCCACCAGCGTAGGCGGGGTTTGCAGTCTCGCCATAGCAAAAGCGCTTCTGTCACGCCAGCACGCCCTCAAAAAGGCGCTTGAGGAACGCTTAAACAGCGCGATTCGTGACGGCTGCGGCTACACCGCCAAACATTTTGACGAATTGCTGAATCTGCAGAAGAAGGACAACTCATATCTGCCGCCGCGGGGCGGTTGGTATTTCTACACTTGGTGGGCGCTTGAGCGAGCGTGCGCTATGACGCTGCTGGAGAAGTTGGCGGGGCGTGACTGGTGGCGTATCGGTGCCTCCGTCATCGTTCGCCTTCAGAAAAAGGACGGTTCCTGGGGCTATTATAGTGTGACGAATGAGCAACCCACGGTAGCAACAGCGTTTGCGATGCTTTTCTTGGCGCGGGGAACGCTACCTGTTGTGGGCGAGCCACGCGGCGATGTCGTCGCTACTGGCTCTTCTATGTTCAAGAAAAAGCCCAAAGAAAAAAAGAAACACTCCCCGACTGGTCAGAAAAGCCCTTGATACGGACTGTCTGGCGCATCCAAAACGCGATACGCCAATGCTTCTGCTATGTGGTGCTCCTCCACCCGTTCGCTTTCCTCAAGGTCGGCAATGGTTCTTGCCACCCGCAACATACGAACATATCCGCGGGCAGTAAGGTTGAGTGTTTCCATTGCCGCATCCAGCAGCGAAAGCGCCCCATCTGTTGCGGCGGTTAACTCCCGCAGACTCTCGCCCGCCACATCGGCGTTGAACTTGAATGGTGTGTCGGCATATCTTTTGCGCTGCAGGCGCCAGGCACGCCCGATGCGAGCGCGCACATCATCGTTCTGTTTTCCCGCTTCTGTTAGCGGTCGCACTTTAACGCGCCCCACCTCAATTTGTAAGTCAATTCTGTCAAGAACAGGACCCGACAGCCTTGAGAGGTATGCGCGAATTTGGCGTGGTGTGCAGCGGCAGGGGCGGGACGCATCTCCCAAGTGACCACAAGGGCAGGGATTCATCGCTGCAACCAGCATAAACCGTGCCGGCAGCGTTGTGGTGTATCCTGCACGGGTGACAGTAATGCGTCCTTCCTCCAACGGCTGACGGAGCGCCTCAAGCGCAGCCCGCTCAAAAAGCGGCAACTCATCCAGAAACAGAACACCACGATGCGCAAGCGATATCTCACCCGGGCGAGGTGTGATTCCGCCGCCGACCAAACCCACCCCTGAAACGGTGTGATGAGGTGACCGAAACGGTCGCCAGTGTAGCAGACCGCCTTTGAGCAGCCCCGCCGCTGAATGGATTCTGCTCGCCTCAAGCGCCTCCTGCTCCTCCAGCGGCGGCAGTATTCCCGGCAGAACCGAGGCAAGCAGCGATTTACCACCACCTGGTGGTCCTACCATAAGGATGTTATGGAATCCCGCGGCTGCGACGATAAGCGCCCGCTTGGCGGCGTCTTGCCCCACAACGGCAGATATATCGGTTGCGTCAGGCGGTGGTGGCGGCGGCAAATCCTTTGACTTCAGGGGGGCGCCGTCTCCTGCGACGATGGCGGCGGCTTCCTGAAGACTCCCCGCACCAAAAACCTCAGCGCCCACAGCCAGAGCCTCATCGGTGTTGGCGCGCGGCAAAAGAATCGGAACACCCCGCTCCTTCGCCACAAGCGCCGCAGAAACCGCACCTGCAAGAGGCGGCACCACGCCATCCAGCCCCAACTCTCCCACAGCCAGAAGGGAACGCGCAATCTTAATCTGTGCGGTGGCACCAAGCAGCGCTAAAGCGATAGGCAGGTCAAAGACCGCGCCGAGTTTCTTCACCGCCGCTGGTGCAAGGTTGACCGTCACCCGCTCCTGTGGAAATGTGAAACCAGAATTGCGGATTGCCGCCCGCACACGCTCACGCGCCTCCCTCACCGCAGCATCAGGTAAACCCACTATGTTGAATGCAGGCAAACCCGCCGAAACATCCACCTCCACACTGACAGGTATCGCATCTATCCCGAAAAGAGAGCAGGAGTCAATTTTGGCAAGCATCTTTCTTTGCGTCCAGCAGTTTTTTGAGGGTCTGGATGGCGGTTTTCGGGTCGGCGCTGCCGCGGCTTGCGCGCATCAAAGACCCCATAAGAAACTTCAGCGCCCCGTCCTTGCCCTTTATGTAGTCCGCCACCGCCTTTGGGTTCTCCTCAACAACCCGCCGCGCTAACGCCTCTATCTCCCCCACATCCCTCCTTCGCCCAACTCCCAACGCCCGCACCGCCTCCTCCACCCTACATCCCTTCTCCATCATATAACGCAGAGCCTGCTTCGCCGCCAAATTGGTCAAATCCCCCCTCTCATAAAGCGCCACAAGTTTCCCGAACTCCTCTGCGGCAATCCCCAATTCCCATACCTCCCTCCCGCGCTCATTGGCAAGCCTTGTAAGGTCGGTTATCAACCAGTTGGCGACCGCCTTAGGACTCGCTTCCCCTAATGCCGCCTCAAAATAGTCCGCCAGAGCCCGCTTTGAGGTCAGTATCGCCGCGTCGCACAAACGCAGACCAAACCGACTGACGAAGCGTCTCTGACGCGCAAGCGGCAACTCGGGCAACTCCCTCTTAAGATTCTCCACCCACTGCCGCTGCAGAACGAGTGGCGGCAAGTCAGGCTCAGGAAAATAGCGATAGTCGTGAGCGAACTCCTTACGCCGCTGCACTATTATCCGCCTCTCCTTGGGGTCGTAATCCAGAGTCTGCTGCTCAATTCTGCCGCCAGAACCAACTATCTCCACCTGCCGCTCAAACTCCAGACCTAACGCGTCCTCTACCTGACTGAAAGAGTTGAGATTTTTTATCTCCGTGCGAACGCCTAAGGTGTCAGAGCCCCGTGGACGCACGGATAGGTTGACATCGCAACGGAGTTGCCCTTTCTCCATATCGCAGTCGGAGACGCCGATGTAGGTGAACAGACGGCGAACTTGCTCAAGGAAAGCGCGTGCTTCTGCGGGTGAGCGCAGGTCGGGCTCTGTTATTATCTCAACAAGCGGCACACCGCATCTGTTCAAATCCACAAGCACCTCGCCTGTGTCGTCGCGATAAATTATCTTGCCGGAGTCTTCCTCCAACTGGATTCGCTGAATGCGCACGCGCCGAGTCTTGCCACCAAACTCAAACTCAAAATAGCCTCCTTCGGCAAGCGGAGTGTAGTGCTGGGTGATTTGGTAGCCTTTGGGCAGGTCGGGATAAAAGTAGTTTTTTCGGTCAAAGGAGGAGGTAAGGTTAACGCGGCAATTCAGGGCGTGTGCGCAGATGAGCGCAAGACGCACCGCCTCACGCGATGGCACAGGCAACGAGCCAGGGTATCCCAAACAGACGGGGCAGACGCGGGAGTTGGGCGGGGCGGCGAACTCAACAGGACAGCGGCAGAAGAGTTTGGTGCGGGTCTTAAGTTGTAGATGCACCTCAAGACCGATAACCGCTTCAAGTTCGCTCATTACTCCACCTTTCAAGTTGGACTTTGACAACAGAGCGTATGGGGCGCACTATGCGCAGTGCAACGCGCTCATCTGAAAAACCTACAGCGTGGAAAAAACTCCTCCCCGCTTCGTCCTCCGCCACCACCGTTAGATTGTAAACATTTGGAAACCGCTCAATCACCCGCTGTAGCAGCATCCTACCGATGCCGCGACGATGATATTCCGGATGCACCAGAATATCAGGAACATAGGCGTTGAAGCAGCCATCCGATATAACGCGGGCGAGCCCCACAAGCCGTTTCCCGTCCCAAGCCGACACCACAAGGTCGGAACGCTCCAGTGCGGATTTGAGCAACCGTGGACGCATCCAGTGGAGCCACCTCACTTTCATATACAGTTGACGAACCTGTTTAAGGGGAATAACTTCAGCGCCCTCACGCAATTTTATATCGCTCATCCGCTTTCCTCCTCCAATGTTATCTCCTGAACAGAAGCATTCTGGGTCGGAAGCCATCTGATAAGAGGTTGCGGAGCGCGTGCGACCACATAGAGTTTGCCTCCCTCCACCCACTGCCGAAGCACCCGCCCTTGCTTGTGCAGCGTTGTTATCACCCCATTGCTCAACGGCACCACCACCTTTACCGTCTTCCAGTCCCGCTCTATCGTCTGCGAAACCGCCGCCTCAAGCCGCTGTATCCCCTCACCTGTTTTGGCACTCACAACTACCGCATCCCTACCGCGGGTCAGCAAAGTCAACTCCAGCGGGTCTTTTATCCTGTCGGCTTTGTTGAGGACAAGAAGCCGCCGAATGCCGCCTGCGCCTATCTCATCCAGCACATCCTCAACAGTCTGAATCATCACCTCCGCCGCAGGGTCAGATGCATCCACAACCTGTATAAGTAGGTCGGCGTGCAGCGCTTCCTCCAATGTCGCGTGGAATGACGCCACAAGATGATGTGGTATGCTGCGGATAAAACCGACAGTGTCTGATAGAAGCACCTCTTTGCCGTCGGGCAGGCGCCACAGCCGCGTGCGGGTGTCCAGCGTCGCAAACAGTTTTGAGGAAACAAGTTGCTTATCACCTGTTAGGCGATTAAGGAGGGTAGTTTTGCCCGCATTCGTGTATCCGACAAGACAGGCTTGGAAGTGCGAACGCGCCTCAACAAGACGACGCCGGTGACGGTCTATCGCTTCCAACTGTTTGCGCAACTCAAAAATGCGCCGTTTGATAACCCGACGGTCCTCCTCTATCTGCTTCTCTCCAGGACCACGCAACCCGATGCCACCTGTTATGCGCTCAAGGTGCGTCCAACGCCGTCTCAAACGCGGCAACTCATACTCCAACTGCGCCAACTCCACCTGCAAACGCGCCTGCTTGCTGCTCGCGTGCCGCGCAAATATATCCAGTATCAACTCCGTCCTGTCCATTATCCGCCTCTCCACCGCCCGCTCCAGATTCCTGCCCTGCGCAGGACTCAAATCGCTGTTGAATATCACCACATCCGCAGCAACACGCTCACACAACCTCTCCAATTCCTTCACCTTACCCCGCCCTATGTAAAACGCCGCATCCACAACATCTCTCCTCTGCACCAACTCACCCACCACCTCCTTCTCCGCCGTCTCCGCCAAACTCCTCAACTCATCCAGCATACTCTCATCCAGTCGCCCTTCTTTCTTGGGAAAAACCGCCACCAAAACCGCTCTCTCCTTCCCCTCCTTCCTAACCTCAAACGCTTCCTTCATACACAAAACCCTCACAAGTTGAAAATTATCTCAGGACGAAACGCCTCCCGTGGCAACTTCAGCGCCTTATCTATCGCCTCAATCATCTTCTCCTTATCATCAGGCAAACGCCCATCAAGCCAGATATAGTTTGAAATATGGTCAGTCAAGAAGCGGCATCTACAGGTTATCCCCTCAATCAGAATGCGCAACTCACTCAGCGCCTCATATGGGCTTAAAAGTTGAAACTCCCCATTTCTGAACGCCTGCCACAACGGCGTGTTCGGAACTGGCACCGTCGTCCTTATACGCACAAAATCCGGCTCAATGGCGTTTATGACTTCCGCGGACTCCCTTGCGTGAATCTCGCTGCGTTGCCTTCCGGCAATTCCCACCATCACATACTCGCTCAACTCAATGCCCGCCTCCTTGACCATTCTGCCCGCTTTGATATGCTCTTGTGGTGTGGCGCCTTTGCGTATCCGCTCAAGTGTCAGTGCGTCCCCCGACTCAATGCCAACATGTAGTCGCTTAAGTCCCGCCCGACGCAGACGCACAAAATGCTCAATCCTTTTGCGGATTATTATCTTGCT
>Ga0190361_1000883_pt1 | contig 11603 bp, 11 predicted proteins | sample 48721845_MG_FD_161273 | JGI IMG/M metagenome (GOLD analysis project Ga0190361, IMG submission 161273) | Hydrothermal vent microbial mat bacterial communities from Southern Trench, Guaymas Basin, Mexico - 4872-18-4-5_MG | ecosystem: Environmental > Aquatic > Marine > Hydrothermal vents >...
TTTGGGTTTCTCTCTGAAGTGGAGGAGATGTGGAGAAATGGTCTTGCAAGAGGGGGATCTCTGGATAATGCGGTGGTTATTGATGAATTTAGAATCCTCAATGAGGATGGACTAAGATATAGGGATGAATTTGTAAGGCATAAGATACTTGATTTTATTGGTGATCTTGCATTGATAGGAGCCCCTATAATTGGAAGATTCATAGTAAAAAAATCTGGACACTACTTAAATCATCTGATGCTTAAAAGATTGATGAACAATAGGAGATGTTGGAAGTATCTTGAGCTGAATAACTTAAAAGAGACAAAAAGAGGTATAGCAGAGATTCCATCAATTGGGAAACTGGAACCTTTCTATATTTAGAAAATATTCCCCAATAGATTGATGAGAGTTTTGCATAACCCTTTTTACACTGAGGGTTATACCCCCTTCAGGGTCGGATGACCCTCCGGGTCGGAGACCAGACCCCTGTCATTGCGAGCGAAGCGAAGCAATCTCATCCCCCTTCTCCCCCCGAACCAAGAACCCCGAACCAAGAACCATTCTCAGATTGCTTCAGATCTTTTAAGATCCTTGCAATAACAGATTCCATTTACAGCTTTTTTCTGAGAGCATTGAAAAATTCAAAGCTCTCATTGATATCCTTTAAATCTTGCCCATATCTTTAAATTTGTTTATCATTACTGTATGGATATTAGCCCTGAAAGAGCGGATGAGCTCAAAAGAAGAAGACGTGAGAGATATCTTATCGGTATCCTTCTAATAGTTATATCTGTGCTTTCATATATAGGAACTAAGATATTTTATAGTGGTCTGGAACTCCCTTTTTCCAGTACCATTCTGGTCTTTTCCCTTATAAATATAAACATCATCCTGTTACTATTACTCCTATATCTTACGGTCAGGAATCTGGTAAAGCTCTTCTTTGAAAGAAAGAAGAGGATAATGGGTGCAAGGCTAAGAGCCAAGCTTGTGCTTGCATTTATAATACTTTCGCTTCTCCCTACCATAATTCTTTTCTTTGTATCTGTTCAATTTATATCTGTCTCTCTGGAATATTGGTACAGGATCCCGGTTGAACGGACTCTTCGCACCTCTGCAGAGGTGTGTCAGGAATATTACAAAAATATTCAGGAAGAGATATCCTCATATGGAAATATCATGAGTCGACTTATTACCTATCATGGCTATCTGTTGAGGAGTAAAAAGGAAGAGCTGGATAAATTCATAAAAGAGAAGAGGATGGAATATAGGCTTGCATCCATTATGGTATTTTCACAAAAGATGAAACTTCATAGCCAAAGTCTGGATGAAAGGGTTGACCCACATCTGTTTCCAAGCCCATCTAAGGACAGATTAAAGAAGTGTCTTGATACAGGGACAGATATAAAAGGGATCCGCCCTTCAATAACAGGAGATATAATAAGGACAATTGTTCCCATATTTTCAAGGACAGAGTCAAAGGCTGTTGTAGGGCTCTTGGTGCTCTCCAGATTTGTGCCTAAGACGTTTGTTAACAGATTGAAAAAGATATCTAAAGGATATGAAGAATATAAGCAATTTAAGACCCTGAAAGGCCCCATAAAATTAAGCCATATGATTACGCTTTCCATTGTCACCCTTCTTATAATCTTTTCCTCAATATGGTTTGGATTCTTCCTATCTAAGGAGATAACTGTACCCATTCAGAAGGTAGCCGAAGGGACCAAAAGAGTTGCATCTGGAGATTATGACTTTTTTATAGATATGGAATCTGAAGATGAAATAGGTATACTTGTAAACTCATTCAATAAGATGACATCTGATCTTAAAAACAGTAAACGTCAGTTAGAGGAGGCCTACAAAAAGGTAATTGAAAGTAATAAAGAGCTTGAAAATAGAAAGATATACATTGAGACCATACTCTCAAATGTGGCAGCAGGGGTTATATCCTTGGATAAAGAGGGCAGGGTCTTAACAATAAATAGATCTGCTGAGATGCTCCTTTCAGTGAGAGCTACAAAGGTAATAGGTAAGAGATACCAGGAGGTAATGGCCGATGAATATATCAGGGTGATAGATGAATTTTTAAATGATCAAAAGCAGCTTCAAAGAGGGGCTATGGAAAGGCAGATAAGTGTAAACATTCAAGATAGATACCTTACATTTGTGGTATACCTAAATGTGCTCAGGGATGAAAAGGGAGACTATGCTGGTCTGGTGGTAGTATTTGAGGATATCACAGAGATTGAAAAGGCTCAGAGGATGTCTGCCTGGAGAGAGATTGCAAGGAGGATTGCCCATGAGGTCAAAAATCCCCTAACTCCTATACAGTTATCAGCACAGCGGATTAAGAAGAGGTATGGGAATAAGTTAAGCGGTGAAGATGGTCAGATACTCAAGGAATGCACTGATCTGATTATTACACAGGTAGAGGAGTTGAGAAGGCTTGTAAATGAATTCGCTCAGTTTTCAAGAATGCCAGTTTCAAGGCCTGTTCCAGGAGATGTCATTGAGGTCATTGATGAATCCATTAAGCTTTTTAAAGAGGTGCCTAAGGGGGTGGAGATAAGATTTAGCAGGGATTCGGAAATTCCACTCATTCCCATTGATAAGGATCAGATGAAAAGGGCATTGGTAAATATTATTGATAATGCCATAGATGCAATTGATGGAGCAGGAAAGATAGAGATAAACCTCAGATTTGACCGCTCAAGTGATAGGGTGATAATTGAAGTGGTTGATAATGGAAGGGGTATTCCTCCTGAATATAAGGGTAGGGTATTTGAGCCATATTTTTCTACAAAAAAGCATGGAACAGGTCTGGGACTTACCATTGTAAATACCATCATAAAGGATCATAATGGCGATATACGTATTGAAGATAACCATCCACACGGTTCAAGATGTATCATAGAACTTCCCCTGAGGGTTTGAAAAGTCTGATATGGATCCATTAATCTTTCTATATGACATCTCTTTTAATCTCTTTTGGACATGTGCCATTCCCTTTATAAATTTTAAAAAGAGTCCATATCTGAGACATAGGTGGGGTTTGAGCTCCTTGCCTGCGTTGAAATCCACAGGTTCTTGTGTCTGGATACATACCCTTTCAGTCGGAGAACTTTTATCTGCCTTACCGTTTTTAAAGAGGATGAAGGTAGAGTTTCCTGAAAAACAGATAATACTTACTGTGAGTACCAGCGCAGGATTTGGGCTATCTAATAGCAATACCGATATAAGGAGATTTACAGATAAGAGGCTTATTATGCCAGTGGATCTTCCTCATCTACGAAAAAGGCTTGTTAAGATGATCTCACCGTCCCTGTTTATCCTTGTAGAGACCGATATCTGGCCAGGGCTTTTATACCAATTAAAGAAGAGTAGAGTAAAGTGTGTCCTTTTAAATGGAAGGATATCCCCAAGAACCTATAAGAGGTATTCCAGATTTTCCTCTATAGTTAAGAGATTTATAGACATGTTTGATCTTCTGTTTATGCAGTCTGATATAGATACAAAGAGACTCATAGACGTCGGTATAGATAAAAGCAAGGTAATGACGGTGGGAAATATAAAATTTGATCAAGAAGCTACTATCTTAACTGAAGAAGAGAGAGGGGGGTGGAGAAAGCTACTGAATCTAAGGGATGCATCTCCTGTGTGGATAGCCGGGAGTATCCATAGAGGGGAGGAGGAGATTATATTGAATGTATATAAAAGACTAAAAGATATCTTTTCCAAGCTTATTCTTATAATAGCACCACGAAAGCTGGATATGTGCACTCAGCTATTTAGGATCTCACAGAATATGGGGTTTAGAACCTCTTTAAGATCTAATATATCACATTCTTATGATGTGCTTATCTTAGATACGATGGGTGAGCTTTCAAAGATCTATTCAGTAGGGGATGTGAGTTTTGTGGGAGGATCGTTTGTCCCCATAGGGGGGCACAATCTATGTGAGCCTGCAATATTTGGTATTCCAGTACTCTTTGGCCCTCATATACATAATTTTTTAAGGATGTCTGAGATGCTGATCTCCTTTGGTGGTGGAAAGATGGTAAAGGATCAGGAGGAACTCTTTGAGGTAATAAGATTTCTCCTTTCTGATCCTAAAAACAGAGAAGATATGGGTGATAGGGCAAGGAGATTTGTCCTCTCCAATAAGGGAGCCATTGATAGGGTAATTAGAGAGATAAGAGGGCTTATGGAATGCTATGGGAGCTGATACAAAAAAGATCCTGCATCCTTAGCCCCATCTTAGCTCCCCTATCTTTACTTTACAGATTTGGGGCCGAATTAAGAAAGCGGTTAATAAGACCAGATACCCTCCCAGTTCCTGTAATTAGCATTGGAAATATTGTGCTTGGTGGCACAGGAAAGACCCCTGCATGTATTATGCTCTGCAGATGGGCAAAAGAGGAAGGATATAACCCATCTGTGGTTCTGAGGGGATATGGAGGAAAATTTCATGGAAGAGTTGGTATAGTATCTGATGGAAAAAGGATAATTATGAGTGCAAAGGAGGCCGGTGATGAGGCATGCCTTCTTTCTGAAAACCTAAAAGGAGTTCCTGTAATAATTTCAAAGAATAGACATCTCGGCGCTAAACTTTCCCTAAAAAGATTTAATACCGACCTCTTTTTATTAGATGATGGATTTCAGCATATCTCACTTAAAAGATCCCTTGATATTGTTCTGATAGACAGTAGAGATCCTTTTGGAAATAGAAGGCTCATCCCTTGGGGTCCGCTAAGAGAGCCGATAGATTCGCTCAAAAGGGCAGATATAATACTGCTTACCAGGGCTGATAAATCAGAGAAGGTCAAAGGGCTTAAGAGATATATAACAGAGAGATTTAAAAAGCCCGTATTCTTAGCGCAACATATACCAGAGGATATAGTATTTCCATATCTAAGAGAAAGGATATCCCTTGATGATCTAAGGGGTAAAAAGGTGGTTGCATTTGCCGGAATAGCAAAGGGGATGGAGTTTATTGAGACATTGAGATCCTTAGATATAGATGTATCCCATTTTATACTCCTCAGGGACCACAGCTTCTATAGCCAAAGACAGGTGGATCTATTTGAAAAAGAAAGGATCATGCACGAGGCTGATCTTATTATCACCACAGAAAAGGACTGGATGAGAATAAAGGATATGAATATAAGATATCCTGAACTTGGTTATTTAAGGATACGATTTGAGATAGTTTCTGATAAGTCCCTTTTTTTTAATATGATAAGAGAGAGAATTAAAAAGGCATATGATTAGGGATGGCATATCTAAGATTTTAGTAAGAGGGGTAAATTGGATCGGGGATGCCATAATGGCTCTTCCAGCCCTCAACGCCATACATGAAGGCTATAAAGGAGCCCATATACATGTGCTCTGTAATCCATGGACATATGAGATATATAGACTTCAGCCCTTTATTAAGGGCATAATATTATATCAAAAGCCCCGATCATTTTTAATGTATCCATTGGAAATACTTAAGGTGGTAAAGGAGATAAGAAAGCGCAATTTTGATATGGCAGTTCTCTTTCAAAATGCCTTTGAAGCAGCACTTATTGCATATCTATCAGGGATAAAGATAAGAGTGGGATATGCAACTGATATGAGGGGTCCACTTCTTACTCACATAATTGAGAGGAATAGAAAGATAGATAGTCTTCATCACAGCGAATATTATAAAGGTATAGTCAGAGGTATGGGTCTAAAGATAAGGGATGAAATTCCCAGATTACATATCTCAGATCAGCTAAAAGAGAGGGGATGTGAGATATTGAAAAGATTTGGTGTTAAAAACAGGACTGAACTCATTGGGATCTGTCCAGGGGCCGAATATGGGCCAGCAAAAAGATGGCCTGAGGAATATTTTTCAAAGATTGCTGATATGGCAATTGAAAGCCTTGGTGCAGAGGTTGTGATAATGGGAAGCGGAAAGGAAAAGGAGATCTGTAAAAAGGTTGAATTAGGTATGAGACATTCCCCTATCTCTCTATGTGGCAGGACCTCACTTATGGATGTCATAGGGATCATAAAGAATCTCAAGGTCCTTGTCTGTAATGACTCCGGGCTTATGCATGTGGCTTCTGCTCTTAACACCCCTCTGGTATCCATATTTGGATCAACCGATCCTAAAAGAACAGGGCCTCTAAGCGCTAATTCCAGGGTCATCCAAGGTAGTGTGGAATGCTCTCCATGCTTTAAGACCCATTGTGAAAATGGCTATATATGCCTTAAAAGTGTCAAAGTAAAAGATGTATGGAGAGAGGTGGAAGAGCTATGGCACATAGTGAAATAAAAAGACCCGCGGTATTTATTGATCGTGATGGAACTATAAATGAGCAGATGGGATATATAAATCATATAGATAGATTCAAGATCTTTCCCTTTGTACCTGATGCAATCCGCACCTTAAATAAAAGGGGGTTTTGGGTAATTGTGGTATCAAATCAGTCAGGGGTTGCAAGGGGATACTTCCCCATCTCACTGGTACATAAGGTTCATGAATACCTCAGAGAGGCACTGAAAAGAGAGGGGGCATATCTTGATGATATACTCTTTTGCCCCCATTATCCAAATGGAAAGATTCCTGAATATTCAAAGGAATGTTCATGCAGGAAGCCAAGGCCGGGGCTTATAAGATTGGCACAGAAAAGATTCCCTATTGATATGGAAAGCTCCTATGTGATCGGTGATAGGTATACCGACATAGAGCTTGCAAAGAGATGTAATCTAAAAGGTATATTGGTAAAGACAGGGTATGGCCTTGGAGATATTGAATATGTGTTTCCATACTTAGATATTAAGCCAGATTACGTTGCAGTGGATTTAAAGGATGCTGTGAAATGGATAATTACTCAAAATGCAAGATAGAGCAGGATAAGATTAAAAGGATTCTTATTATAAAGATGAGTTCAATTGGGGATATAGTGCATTCCATTCCCTTTTTGCAATCTATTAAGAGTGCACTTCCAGATGCAGAAGTTGATTGGCTTTTAGAGGAGGAAGGGGCAGAGCTTATCAAAGGTCATAAAGATTTGAAAAAGGTGATAGTATTTCCTAAAAAAAGATGGAAAGGGATGTTAACTGCAGGGAATATAAAGGGGATTTTGAAGGAATCAAAGGGATTTTTAAAAGATTTAAGGTCACACAGATATGACCTGGTAGTGGATCTTCAGGGTCTGCTTAAAAGCGGGATCATGATTTCCATTGTAAGAGGGAAACGCAAGGTGGGTTTTTCATGGGCAAGGGAAGGCAGCTCTCTCTTTATAAATGAAGGCCCATATAGGATAAGTCAGGAACAGCATGCCATTGATCGCTATCTTAAGGCCTTAGATTACCTGGGTCTGGCATCAGGGAATGGACTGCCTATCCAGCTTCCCATAAGTCATGGTGACAGAAAAAAGATAGAGCGATATGTACCAAAAGAATATCTAAGATCAAAAAGACTTATTGCCATAAATCCCGTTGCAAGGTGGAAGACAAAATGCTGGCAAAAGGAGCGCTTTTCGATGCTATCTGATAGGATCTTCCGTGAGCTCGGCTATAAGGTGATATTTACAGGATCAGAGGAGGATAAGAAGGTAATTTCAGATATAAAAAGAGATATGAAAACAGATGCATTGGATCTTTCTGGAATTCTGTCTTTAAAGGAGGCTGCATATCTCTATTCCAGATGCAGTATTCTCATCTCTCCAGATACCGGTCCCATGCATATAGGTGCTGCAGTGGGATGTAGGGTTTTGGCTCTTTTTGGTCCCACAGATCCAGTAAGAACCGGCCCTTATGGAGATGGACATCTGGTGATAAGAGCAGAGGTTGATTGCAGTCCTTGCTTTAAAAAGAATTGTAATGATATGAAATGTATGGAAGGGATATGTGTAGATATGGTATTTGAAGGGATAAGGGAGCTTTTAAAGTTTTAGGCTTTTGACATATGTATTGTTCATAGCTATATATTTTAAACTAAATCTATTTTAGGAGAGTTGTTATGGCAATAAGTAAAGAGCTTCTGGAAATACTTGCATGTCCTAAGTGTAAAGGAGATATTTATCTCTCAGAGAAGGGTGATGGTCTTATCTGCCAAAATTGCAGGCTTATGTATCCAATAAAAGAGGATATACCCATAATGCTTATAGATGAGGCCATTCCCTTAGAAAGGAAAGAGACACAGGAGTAGATTATGAAATATGGAAAGATAGCCCTGCTTTTCCCAGGTCAAGGCTCACAATATACGGGTATGGGCAAGGAATTCTATGACAATTTCCCTTTTGTCAAAGAGATATATGATGAGGCAAGCAAAATACTTGGATATGACCTGACAGATCTCTGTTTTAAGGAACACAAATTGGCCAGGTTTATCCACCATGGCCTTGATCTGAATAAGACCATCTATACCCAACCAGCCGTATTTATCACTTCATATGCGGCATACAGGGTATTTGAGGAGAAGTGCAAAGAGGAAGGTATTGACCCATCCGTATTCATCCTTTCAGGCCATAGCCTTGGAGAATACACAGCACTGACAGTGGCAGGTGTTATGGATTATAGAGACACTCTAAGAGTAGTGGTTAAGAGGGCAGATCTTATGACAGAGGCGGGGAAGTCTTATCCAGACTCTGGCCTTATGGCAGTGGTAAGCAGAAAGAATGATATAGACTATCAGAGGTTATGCGATCTTTGCAAAGAATATAGCCTGTATATAAGCCTTAACAACACTAAGAAACAGGTGGTGGTGGGGGGGCCAAAGAAAAAGATGGATGAGCTTTCCAAGAGGCTTAAAAAATTAGGAGAGATAGGAAAGATACTAAAGGTGGAAGGGCCTTTTCACACCCCTATAATGAGGCCAGCTGCAGCAAAGTTAAAGAAGGAGCTTGAAGGGGAGGATATGAAGATTGCACTGCGACCCATTATGGCAAATGTGGCTGCAGAGGCAATTGTTGATCCCAAGCATATAAGGGAAGAATTATATACTCAGCTCTATCATGTGGTAAACTGGAGAGGGGGGATTGAAAGGGTGATTGATAATGGGTGCGATCTATTTATTGAGATTGGGCCTAAGAGGGTCTTGAGCAATATGATGAAGGATATAGACTCATCAATTCCTGTTTTAAATGTAGAAGACATGGAAAGTTTAGAAAGGACTTTAAATACCCTAAAGCAATAAGAAGAGCTTTGAAAAATTCAAAGCTCTCAGAAAAAAGCTGTAAATGGAATCTGTCATTGCGAGGGTCTTAAAAGACTCGAAGCAATCTATAAAAGGTATGAGATTGCTTCGCTTCGCTCGCAATGACATGTTCCTTCGCTTCGCTCGCAATGACAGGGGTCTGGTCTCCGACCCGGAGGGAGGTATAACCCCCAGTGTAAAAAGGTGTTATGTAAAGGTCTCAATAAGAGGTATTCAAAAAGTTTTTTGTAATGTTGAAGCCGGATTTAAAAGTCTTAAAAAATCTTTTAATTTTATCTCCTTCAGAGAGTCAACTATAAGATCAGCCTTATATAGCTCTTCTCTTTTGGCAGTGCCGGTAAGTGCAATTACCTTGCATCCTGCCCTCTTTCCTGCCTCAACCCCAGATGGAGCATCTTCTAAGACCAGACATCTATCAGGCATTAAGCCCATCTTTTCTACGGTCTTTAAGAATACTTCAGGATCAGGCTTACCTTTTATGATTTCATCACCTGATGTGATAAACCTAAAATGATCTCCATAGGGTAAGATCTCTAAAACAGCCTTTATATTTTCAATGGGTGCAGAAGATCCTATACCAAGCAATGCACCAGAATCCTTTAAGATCTTTATCAGATCCTCGGCCCCTTCCATCACTGGCGGTCTTTCCTTTATTATCCTTCTAAATATCCGCTCCTTTTTCTCTGCCATCTTCTTCATCTCTTCCATTTTGATATCTGGAAAATAGTTTAATATAATATCTTCGTTTGTCCTTCCAAATGTGGATGCAAACTGATCCTCTGAAATAACAAGGCCATACCCCTTTAACATCTCTTTCCATGAGATAAAGTGTGCATTGTAGCTATCAATCAATACACCATCCATATCAAATATCACACCCCATCTTTCTTTAACCATTTTCATAGCCTCTTCCCTTAATCTATCTTTAAGATATTATTTGAAGCCCCCATACATATTTTATATCATGCCTGAAAATCTCAATTAAAGGGCTCTAAGTCAAGATGGATGATATGATATTTGGCATTACGCTTATGCTTGTGGGGATGGGTGGCACCATTCTTACCCTTGTACTTATAAGTGTGACAGTAGGATTAATAAAGAGGCTCTTTCCCAAAGAGCATAGAGCAAAGGGAAGATAGACATGGTAGATGCTATATTAAATGCTCTTACATCACTCCTTATGGGAATAGGTTATCTGCTGGATCATGGACTCCCCAATGTGGTAATGATTCTTGTAAGTTTTCTTCTTTTTTACCTTGGAATAAGAAAAGGTGTTGAGCCCCTGCTTCTGATCCCTATTGGGTTTGGATGCCTTCTGGTAAACATGCCTTTAAGCGATGTGATGGATAAGGGCGGGGTTCTTAAGACCCTCTATGATATGGGAATAATAAATGAGCTCTTTCCCCTTCTTATCTTTATTGGGATTGGTGCAATGACAGATTTTGGCCCCCTTCTTGAAAATCCCAAGATCTTGTTGCTGGGTGCAGCAGGTCAATTCGGGATATTTATAACCCTTTTGCTTTCGTTGTTTTTGGGTTTTTCAAAGCTCCAATCTGTCTGCATAGGAATAATTGGGGCATGCGATGGTCCAACAGCAATCTATGTAACTTCCAAATTTGCACCTGAAATCTTGGGCGCTGTTTCAGTGGCTGCATATTCCTATATGTCCCTTGTTCCCATAATTCAACCACCCGTTATGAGGATACTGACAAGCAAAAGAGAAAAAGAGATTGTGATGGGAAGTATGGGCAGGGGAGTTTCAAAGGAGACAAGAATCCTTTTTCCCATTATAGTAACACTGATTACAGGACTCATAGCTCCTATGGGGCTTCCCCTTATGGGCATGATAATGCTTGGAAACTTTATGAAAGAGAGCGGTGTGGTTGAAAGGCTTACAAAGGCATCTCAGGAAGAGATCGCCAATGCAGTAACCCTCTTTTTAGGGCTTGCAATTGGTGGAACCATGGAAGGTCATGCCTTTTTAAAGGTTGAGACCCTCATAATATTTTCACTGGGATTCTTGGCCATCTGTTTTGATACAGTTGCAGGGGTTATGTTTGGAAAGCTTATGTGTTTGCTGAGCGGTGGAAAGATAAATCCTCTGATAGGAGCAGCTGGAATATCTGCATATCCCATGGCAGCCAGGGTGGTTCAGATAGAAGGGCAGAGATATAAAAAGACAAACTATCTTCTCATGCATGCAATGGGTGCAAACACAGGGGGGCAGATAGGATCTGTTATGACTGCATCCATAATACTATCTGTATTGAAAGGGCTACAATTGATCTAATAGTCTATTTTTGCTCTCTTGGTATCTTATCGATATTTAGAATTAGCTTAGTAGTATTTTCCACCCTTTGCTATGGGATATCTTCTCCCATATCCAGATGCCTTTGAGGTGATCTTAAGCCCTGGAGGCAACTGT
>Ga0190361_1000886_pt1 | contig 11574 bp, 7 predicted proteins | sample 48721845_MG_FD_161273 | JGI IMG/M metagenome (GOLD analysis project Ga0190361, IMG submission 161273) | Hydrothermal vent microbial mat bacterial communities from Southern Trench, Guaymas Basin, Mexico - 4872-18-4-5_MG | ecosystem: Environmental > Aquatic > Marine > Hydrothermal vents > Microbial...
GTAAAATCAATACCCAACTTCAAACCAAAGATAAAGATACTAACCACTGCTAAAATAACCAAAGCGGCAGAAATAGTGTAAAATATTTTACGATGTTTGATGAAAGGAAGATACATATCAACCCCAGAGCCATTTTACTTTCTCTAATTTTGTGCCAATAACACTTCTCAAAAAAGTTCTGGTAATGAAAATTGCTGAAAATATACTCACTAAAATTCCCAAACTCAAAGTTAGTGCAAATCCTTTAACAAACGAAGTTCCAAAACTAAACATTATTAAAGCCACAATTAAAGTAGTCAAGTTGCTGTCTCTAATGGAGGGCCAAGCTCTCGAAAATCCTGCCTCAACTGCTCTTTGAAAACTCTCTCCTATTCTTCTTTCTTCTTTCATTCTTTCAAAAATTAGAACATTGGCATCGACTGCCATGCCAACAGATAACACTGCTCCCCCAATCCCAGCTAAAGTTAAAGTAACTGGAATAAGCTTAAATAAACTCAATAAAATACCAGCATAAATTATCAAGGCTAGAGCAGCAAAAACTCCCGGCAGTCGATAGAAAATTATCATAAACAAAACTACCGCTAGAAACCCCAAAATTCCTGCTTTTAATGATTTCTCCAAAGAAATCGATCCTAACGTTGGACCAACTGAAGTTTGAGAGATTAGATTAATCGGCACTGGCAAAGCTCCAGCATTCAGGTTGCGAACCAGCTCTTTGGCTTCTTCGATGGTAAAATTTCCGGTAATTTGGGCCTTACCACTAGGGATAGCTTCTCTAACTACCGGTGCAGAAATCAGCACATCGTCTATATAAATTGCCAACCTTTTGCCAATATTCCTTTCGGTAAGTTCTTTAAAAATCTTTGCTCCTTCGGAATTAAACTCCAAATGAACTTGAGGTTCTAAAGTGGTCTGATCAAACCCCAGAGTAGCTTTTTTCAGGTACTGTCCAGTTAATTTTGTTGGAGAGAAGGAAATCGAAGAAGTAGTAGAAGTAGAACTCTCCTCTCTAAATTCTAAATAGGGAGTTTTTCCTATCATTTTAATTGCTTCAGAAACATCTTTGACACCCGGTAATTCTACTACCAATCTCCAGGAATCTTTAACTTTCTCGGTCCTCACAACCGGCTCACGGACTCCAAAAAGATTTACTCTTCTTTCAATTACATCTCTTAATCCTTGCATAGCTTCTGCTTTCTCTTCTTGTTGAAAGCGGCTTAAATCCGCTTGATAGACCAAATGCGAACCTCCTTGTAAATCTAGACCAAGACGAAATGGAATTTCTGGAAAACGAGGTAAACTTAGAAATGTCTTTGAGTCCAAAAAATCAATTCCCTGATTAATATACTTGGGAAAAGTTATATTCAAAACAAAAAAAGCTAAAATAATAACTATCAGCAACTTTATTTTATTTTTGGCTTGCATATTTCTAAAATTAACAAAAATCTTAAAACTTTTCAAACTATATCAAGAAACTACCAGGGACCCGACCTCTGGCAGTTTTTATGTTTTATTTTTGAATGCTTAATTTAAAGATGGTTCTGGCGATCTGGGAATTAATTGCCTCTTCTAAATCTCGAAAAATCTTATGACCTTCAGTTTTGTACTCCACTAAAGGATCTCTGCCCCCATAAGCTCTCAATCTCACCGAATCTCTTAAATGTTCCATTTGCTCCAAATGCTCAGACCAAAAAATATCAATCGTTCTTAACAAAACAAACCTTAAGACTTTTTCCATATTTTCTTTCCCTTCAGCCTCTTCTTTTTTTGTAAAAAAGTCTTTGCTAAGTTTAGTTAATAAAGTTGTTAAATTTTGGGGATTTGATTCCTTTTTGATCTCTGAAAAAACTTCCTGAGAAACTGGGAAAATGGTCCTCAATTCTTCTAAAATACCTTGATGATCAAAATTTTCTTCAGTTTGGTAAGTTTTAATTATTTTTTCAATTTCTCTTTTAATAATCTCTAAAACAAAGTCTTTCAAGTGAGAGTAATCCATCTTCAAAATTTCTCTTCTCTGAGAATAAATTTTATTTCGATGTTTGGAGATAACATCATCGTACTCTAAAACATGTTTTCTTAAATCAAAATTCATTCCTTCTACCCTTGCTTGAGCTCTCTCAATGGCTCCTGATAAAATTTTTGCTTCAATTGGCTGATCCTCTGGTATCTTTAACAACTCCATTAACGACTTTATCCTCTCTCCTCCAAACACTCTTAAGAGATCATCTTCTAGAGAAATGAAAAATTGAGAAGAGCCCGGATCTCCCTGTCTCCCTGCTCTTCCTCTTAATTGGTCATCGATTCTTCTTGCTTCATGACGCTCGGTGCCAATCACATGAAGCCCGCCAAGTTGTTTTACCTTTTCAGCCTCTTTTTCATCAGGGGGGTTACCTCCAAGAATTATATCCACTCCCCTACCAGCCATATTAGTAGCGACCGTAACGGCTCCAAATTTCCCGGCCTGAGCAATAATTTGCCCTTCTCTCTGATGGTTTTTGGCATTTAAAATTTCGTGAGGAATACCTTCTCTTTCTAAAAGTTTTCCTAAATATTCATTTTTTTCAATCGAGGTTGTGCCAACTAAAATTGGTTGACCTTTTTGATGTCGCTGTTTAATCTCTTGGACTATGGCCCGGAATTTTCCAAGTTGAGTTTTGTAAACCCGATCGGGAAGATCTCTTCTTATCATCGGCTTGTTAGTAGGTACAACAACTACCTCCAAACCGTAGACTTTATCAAACTCCTCAGCTGAAGTGAGAGCGGTTCCGGTCATTCCAGCTAACTTTTCGTACATCCTGAAATAATTTTGAAAAGTGATAGTGGCTAAAGTTCTTGATTCTGGCTGAACTTGAACCCCTTCTTTTGCCTCAATCGCTTGGTGTAACCCTCCCGACCATCTTCTGCCAGGCATCAATCTTCCAGTGAACTCATCAACAATAATGACCTTGCCATCTTTTACTACATAATCTCTATCTCTGGCAAAAAGGGGCTTGCCATCTTGAGGATTAATAGCTCCAGCTCTCAAGGCCTGTTCCAAATGATGTAAATATTTTATTCCTTTTTCTTGATATATATTTTTTATTCCAAGGATTCTCTCTACTTTCTCAATCCCTGATTCAGTTAAAGTCACTGTCCGCAATTTCTCATCGATCTGATAATCAATTTGAGGATCTAATTTAGGAACAATCCTAGCAAATTCTCTGTACCATTTTGAGCTTTCAATGTCTGGTTGAGAAATAATTAAAGGAGTTCTTGCTTCGTCAATTAAAATTGAGTCAACTTCGTCAATAATAGCGAAATAGAAATCTCTTTGAACCAAATCTTCAACTCGGAGAGCCATGTTATCTCTCAAATAATCGAAACCAAATTCATTGTTTGTCCCGTAAGTGATATCAGCTAGATAAGCCTCTTTTCTTTGGCATGGCCGTAAAAAATCCTCAACCACATAAAAACTGCCAAGTTCATCTCTTAATTTCTCTTTTTCTTCGTCTGGTTTTCTAAAAGTAGGGTCGTATAAAAAGGATTGCTCATGATTCAAGCAACCAACCGACAACCCAAGCAAGTGATAAATTTGCCCCATCCAAACAGTATCTCTTCTGGCTAAATAATCATTAACGGTTACTAAATGACATCCCTTACCAGTCAGAGCGTTCAAATATAACGGTAAAGTAGCAGCCAGAGTTTTCCCTTCGCCAGTTTTCATCTCAGCAATTTTTCCTTGATGTAAAACAATCCCCCCGATCAGTTGGACATCGAAATGGCGCTGATGTAAGGTTCTTTTAGCTGCTTCCCGGACCACTGCAAAGGCCTCTGGCAAAATCTCATCTAATGTCTCTCCTTTTTGCAATCTTTCTTTAAATTCCGAGGTTTTTTCCCTAAGAGAACCATTAGAAAAACGCTCGAACTTTGGTTCAAGCGCATTTATCTTATCAATAATTGGCTGGATCCTCTTTAGATATTTCTCGTTTGGGTCTCCAAAGATTTTAGCAAGAAATGACATTTCTGAATTTCTGTTTCGATTTTAACTAAAACTTTTGAAAATTACAAGTTTTAATAAAATTTCCTTTAAAAAAGCCCTTTACCAAATTTTAAGGTAAAGGGCAAAGAGAAAGAAGGCATTTTAAAAACTTATCTTTTTTTTCTTCTTTTTCTTTTCTTGGTTGCCTTCTTCTTTTTTCTGGCGGCTCTTTTTTTCTTAGCCATTTGTGTAGAGGAAATTTTACAATTTTAGCAAATAGCCGGCCTTTATAAACTATTTGCTTCAGTTCTTTCAAAAAAATTTTTATTACTTTATTATTTCATCTCAAAAAAGTATGTCAATAGTGGAAAACTTTAAACTAAAAACCGAGGTATTGGATTTCTTCTTCAAGTACAATTCCAAATTTCTTTTTGACTTCTTCTTTTATTAGATTAATTAACTTCAGAATATCTTCTGCTCGCGCTTTCCCTAAGTTCACGATAAAATTAGCATGCTTTTGAGAAACTTGAGCATCACCAATTCTTTTTCCTTTCAATCCACATTTCTCAATAAGTTCCCCTGCTGAAATTCCCGGAGGATTTTTAAAAACGCTGCCAGCAGAAGGTAAATTTAAAGGATGGTGTCTTTCTCGATAATCTAAGAAATATTTTATTTTCTCTTTTATCTCTTTTTTGTTTCCCTTTTTTAAGCTGATAATACAAGATAAAATTATTAAATTTTTATTTTTCTTAAAAATACTTTCTTTATACCCAAACTTGCACTCGATGACTCCGTAATTTTTAATTCTTGATTCAGAAGCATCAAAAACCTCTATTTTCTCTACAATATCTGCCATTGATTTTCCAAAAGCAGCAGCATTTCCATAAATTGCTCCCCCAACTGTGCCAGGGATACCAGCTGCCCACTCAAGACCAGTTAAGCCGTTTTTAACACAAAACTCTACTACTTTTTTTAGTTGTATCCCAGCCTCCACCTTAAGGGAGATCAGTCCGCTGCTACGTAGCAGCGGACTGATATGTATTTTTGGTTGATCTAAAGAGTGCAACTTAATTATCAAACCTTCAAATCCCTCATCAGAAACCAATAAATTGCTCCCTCCTCCTAAAACAAAAAAAGGCAAATGTTTTTGCCTGGCAAATTTTACCCCTTCAATTAAGTCTTCTTTGGTTTTAGCTACCAAAAAATATTTAGCTCCTCCCCCGATCTTAAAGGTAGTGTATTTAGCCAAGAGAATATTTTCTTTGATTTTCATTCTTTCTTATTATACTTTTTTTGATTTATTTTTCAAAGTCATCTATAATGAATCTGGGTCGGGAGCTGGTCCTCACTAAAGACCTAGAATTGGAGGTTAACCCTCCCGACCCGTTAGAATGTATTTTACCCATCCCCAGCTAAAATTAACTTTAAGAAACTTAAGAAAAATCATCTTAAGTTTTTTTAAAAAAGCTGATGAAAATTCTTTGAAAGAAGAGCTTTCTTTGTATTTTCCAGGAAAAAATTTTCTTTTCACTGATATGGGTAGAACCGCCTTTCGTTTAATTATTGAGGAATTTAATCTAAAAAATTCTCAAATGTTGATGCCAGCTTTTATTTGCGATGTCTTTTATCCAATTTTGAAAAGATATAATATTATTCCTATTTTTTTAGACATAGATTTGAAAACTTTTAATATTATTCCTGAAGAAATTAACAAAAAAGTCACTCCCCAAACAAAATCGCTCTTGATTTGTCATACCTATGGCCTGCCCGCCAACTTAGATGTGTTGCTAGGCTTAGCCTCGCAACACAATCTTTTAGTGATTGAGGATTGTGCTCATTCTTTTGGGGCCCTGTACCAGAGCAAGCACGGTGAAGGACAGGCAAAATTGCAGAGAAAATATGTGGGAAATTTTGGAGATGTGGCTTTTTTTAGTTTGTACAAGCAATTTCCAAGTTTGAGAGGAGGAATGATTATTTTTAAAGCTCAAAGCTCAAAGCTCAAAGCTCAAAAGAATTTGGCTAAAACTTCTTTTAGTTTGAGGGATTTTCTCAGCTTTTTAAATTGTTTTCCCTTCTTTAGTTTCCTTTTTAAGAAGTTTGGTTCTGAAATCGCTCCCAAAATGTTAAGGAAAGAAAAACTCAAGGAGTTAGCAATGATCAACCGAATCTCTTTAAATCTTTTCTCACAATTTTTAAAAAGTTTCCAAGACGATTTGACAAAGAGAATCAAATTAGCTTTAGAACTTCAAAAAGAATTAGAAAAATTAGGGTTTGAAGTCCAAAAATCTGAAAACAATGTTTTTTGTTATCTTTCAGCTTTAGTTCCAAAAAATTTAAACCGAGATAAATTCGTTCGAGATTTAAGGAAATATAAGATATTTGCCACCAGAATCTGGCATACTCCAATTATCCTGAATCCCGAAGTCCAAAAAGAATACAATCTGAATCCTGCTGATTTCAAAAACACAGTAGAGGCGGCAAAAAGGATTATCAACTTTCCTCTCCAAAATTATTACACCCAAAAAGATATTAAAAAAATAATTGAAGGAGTAAAAAGTATCTTAACTAAAAATTAGCTATTCAATCCCAAAATCTCTAAAAAGCAAGAGACCCCTCAAAACCAAGGGGTCTCTTGCCGACCTGTATCGAATCGGAGGATTCCGCTGAAAGCGGATTAGGTCCTCACCTTGTGAAATATTAGCAAATCCAATCCCTTTTGTCAACCCACGGAGTGAATTTGAAAGAGGAGACGTTAGAGAAGGTCTTTAAATTCCTTTTCCCAATCGGGATTAATTTCTATTGCCTTTTTAGCTAACTCTCTGGCCAGTTCCTGGTCACCAGAAAATTGAGCAATCTGAACAGCAATTTTATGGGATTGAAGCCATCGGGGTTCAAGATCAATTGCCTTCTGGGCTAACCTTAAAGCAGTTTCAAAATCTCTTTGGTAAAGCTTGGTTTGAGCTAAAACCCAATAACTCTGTTGATTAGTAGGTGATAGCTCAATACATCTTTTCCCATATTTTTCCGCCAAAGTTAATTTACTTTGGTCAACTAAAGCATAAAGATTATAAAGATGAGCTAATCTGAGAATGCTCCGATAATCGCCGGGGGATTCTTTTTCGGTTTTTTGTAACTCGGAAATTAGAAAATCAAGCTCTTTTTTTATTTCTTCTTTGGGGATTTTTTGAAGATTGTTTTGAATGAAATTCTGTGACTGCTGAGCAAAAAATTCTCTTATTTGATATTTCCCCAAAGGAGAGGTTTCTAAAGTTTTTTTATAAAGCTCAATTCTTTCTTGAGAATTTTTTCCTTGTAGAGCTTTAATTACTAGAGCATCAGCTCGAGCAGGTTGCAAAACAAATTGCCAAAAACTCAGACAGAAAGCTACCACTAGAAGGCCAGCCAACCATTGGTGTTTGAAAATAAAGTTTCTTTGAACTTCTTCTTTCTCTTCCTTTTTAAGATTGGCTAGAAAACCTCCGAATCCAAGAATCAGAAAGAACATCATCAAACTGGTTACCATATCAAAAACGGTAAGATTCTGAACAAAATAAGCAATGAAGAGAACAGTAAATATCCCCAGCGTCCAGAAGTCCAAAAACTTTTCCTTCAAATATTTTTTCCATAAAACATAAAAAAAGCTAACGAAAATCCCAAAATAAGCAATTAACCCTAGAATTCCTTGGGTTACTAAAGTGTCCAAGATAATATTATGGGTTCTATCAAACCAGATTTCTCTTCCACACTCTTTAGTAAAAAGGCAAGGATTAAAATATTTTGTAAAGACAATAGTGTAATTCTCTGGACCCCAACCAAGAAGTGGATGTTCCAGAAACGCCTTCCGAGCCATTTCCCAATTAGGAATTCTTCCTCGGTCTCCCATCGCTCGGAACTTCTGCTCCACAAAACTGCCTGGCGTTAACAATAAAATAGTTGCTGCTATCATCGCAAAAATAATAATGATAAAAATAAGCTTGCCCAAAAGCCGTAATTGAGGTTGAGTTTGTTTAAAAGCTAACCATAAAAAAAACAAAATTATCAATCCACCCAAAAAAGAATAGGTTGCTGCTCTGGCATCACTTAAATAAATGGCAGAAAACATTGGACCTATCCCACCCAAAGAATAAATTTTCCACCCCCAATTTCTTTTTTGAAAAAATATCCATAGTGCTAAATAAGCATTAAATAAAAGATAAGTGCCCAAAAAAGAAGTATTGCCTAAAGTTGCACCCATTCGTGGCGAAAGTTTAAAATCTTTTATCCCAGCTTTTTCAAAAAGGGCCCAAGAACTTATCAGAATAGCAACAAATATTGAGACAATAAAGAACTTTTCCCAATCACTAACTTTCTTGAAAACCGAAGAGAGGACTAGGAAAAAACCAAATAAATGCAACCACATTAAAACCCCGGTCATTCTCTCATACTTTGACCAAAAAGAACGAGAAGGGTCTACACCAAAAACCGCACTCAGAATAAAAAAAACTAAAAATAAACTCAGAGCTAAAAAGATCGAATTAAACTTTGGGCGATATTTTGGATAATTTAAAATTAAAATGAGCCAGCTAAAGAATACGATCTCGCAAAGACCCATAAAATATAAACTCTTGAGGCCAACGAAAGGAAAATAAGTTTTACTTGAGACAATTAAAGGAGTAAATAAAGCTAAATAAGTACTGAAACGAATAATTTCAAACAAAAAAAACTCACCTCCTCTTCTGCTTTCCTTTTGAGGCCTGGTTAATTCTTTTTCTCTTCTTAGTTTTTTTAGTCGCGATTTTCTTCCCATTTCTTCGTCAAATTAGGATATTTTAACCAAAAAATGAGTAATTAGCAAATTATGATTGGATTTTTTAGAGCTTTAAGTTAAAATAACTCTAGTTAAGCTAATATGAAAATTAGTGCTTCTTCTCTAAAATCGAAGGTTTATAATTTTTTGAAAAGAACCGAGAAATATACCAGAACCGACAATGTCTATTTAGTAAAAGGAGGTTTCTGGTTAACTTTCAAACAGATAGGAGGGTTTGTTATAGCTTGGGTCTTGGCAATGGTCTGGGCTAGATTTGTGCCCAAGGAAATTTACGGTAAGTATAAGTTTATAATGTCGGTTGCTGGGTTTTTGGCTATTTTTTCTTTGCCGGGGATGAACACTGCTTTAATTAGGGCAGTAGCTCGCGGTTTTGAAAAGACAGTTAAACAGATAGTTAAAACTAAATTTCGCTGGAGTATTCTCAGTTTAGGAGCTGGGATTTCTTTAGCTCTTTATTACTGGTTCCAGCACAATCAAATTCTGGCAATCTCCTTTTTGATCGTGGGGATTTTCTCACCTCTGGTGAACAGTTTCGCTGTTTATGGTGATTATCTTGCTGGAAAAAAGCGCTTTGATCTTCAGACAAAATATGGCTTGTTAAAAAATCTTTTGCTGGCTTCAGCAATGATTGTTGGGATCCTTTTGACCAAAAATGTTATCTACCTTATCTTGATTTATTTTCTATCCCAAACCATCTTAACTATCTTTTTCTATCTTTTTATCTTTAAAAAACTACCACCGAAAGGAGAAATAGATCAAAAATCCATAACCTATGGGAAGCATCTGAGTTTATCCTTTGTGCTAGGAGAAATCGCAACTTATATCGATAAAGTTTTAGTCTTCCATTTCCTGGGTGCTACAGAACTTGCTATATATTCTTTTGATACTTTAGTTCCTAATCAAATTAGAGGGTTAAACAAAACTTTTGGAAAATTAGCTTTACCAAAATTTTCAATTCGTGATACCAAAGAGATTAAGAGAAACCTCTGGTCCAAGATAATAAGGATGGAACTTTTCTTAATAATCACTGTTGGGCTTTATATAATTTCTGCTGGGTTAATCTTTAAATTATTTTTTCCAGCTTATCTGGACTCTGTTCTATATTCTAAAATTTACTCTCTTTCCCTATTAAATGGAATCGTTATCTTGCCTCAAAATATCGTTTTCGCTAAAGCAAAAACGAGGGTGATCTATAAATATAGTTTATTCAATAACTCAATCCAGATACTAACCATATTTATCTCCCTTTATTATTTTGGGTTGTTGGGATTAATAGTAGGAAATATAATTTATAAAACTATCATTACTGGAGCTTCCTTTTTTATGTTGCGAGAAATTTAACCAACTTGGCTTTTTTTTAAAGAAATAATGAACTATTTAAATAAAAATCTTATAGATTTAAAAATCCTTCTTAAAATGGGTCTGATATAAAATTTTGTGCTCCATTTATAGGTTGTGTAGATTATCAATATAAATCGCGACTTTATGCTTAAAGGAAGATTTTTTTGAAGCAACATCTTTATATTTTCTAAAATAAAATTTAGTTTAAAGAATTGAACGTAAAACCGCTTTGAAACATTCTTTCCGGTTATCATACAAAACTGTCTGAGATATTTGTCTCTACTCCGTTCATTTCTCACTATCCTTCTAAAAAAAAGAGGTTGTTTATACTGTTTGAATTTCCCTAACAATGAAGCGCTAAGCAAGAGGAGAATATCATTACTAATTACTGGTCTGATGTAGCAACTCTTTAATATTTGAGTCTTCCAAATACCGTGGAGAATGTTATAGTGTCTAATATTTTTCAGGATATACAAATATCTTTTAGTAGGTTCTTCTTCTCCTATAGTGGTGTAGTCATCTTGATAAATCTCCCCTATACTCCCATCAATCTTAATTACTCTCGATTGAGGATAAATCAATATTAAATCTTCTTTTTGAATAACAGGAAGCAACTTTTCTACAAACTGAGGATGCCATTTATCATGACCGCTAGCCCACATAAAAAGGGGGGTATTTGTTTTGTCTAAAACATATCTAGAATTAAAAAAAGCTCCTAGGTTTCTGGATTGTCTTATATAAATAATTCTCTTGTCTCTTTCTGCGTAATACTTACAAATCTTTGAAGTTCTATCGGTCGAAGCGTTATCAGAAATAATAAAAATAAAATCTTTATAGGTTTGAGCTAATAAACTCTCAATTGCTTCTGCAATATATTTTTCCTCATTAAAAACCGCCATCCCTATGGTAATTATTTTTTCTTTAGAGTTCATTTGCACTTAATTCTTTTTAAAAAACCATTGGGGGCACAAGTAATCAGTAATTTATTTTCAATTTCTTTATCGATAAAAAAATTTTTATTATTTCTTATCAGTCAACTAATCCTCAATATTTTTACCCTCTTCACCTTTTTGTGTTTCTCAATTGCTCTCTTATTGTGTTCTTTAATGTTAACATCGTCCCAAAACTTTTCCCTTACCAATATTTTGCCTTAGCAATTTCCTGGTGAAAGCTCTACCAAAAAGCTTGGAGGGCTTTGTTATTTCTATACGAATTCGCCCTCTTAACTACCTCAAGGTGAAATTGTTCAATTGGATTATTTTTTTCAATCATTATTCCTTATTTTAATTTCCTCTCATTATCTTGCTAAAAAGGGAAAGGTATTTATCTTGCGGAAAAAAGGAATGGTAATGGTGGACTGTACCTTTCGTCTCTGAGCGCCAGTTAGGAAACTTAGCTAGTTTTTTTATTTTTTCGATGGCTTCTTTTTTCTCTTTACTATTTTTTGCATTACAGTAAGAAGTACAAT
>Ga0190361_1000889_pt1 | contig 11555 bp, 10 predicted proteins | sample 48721845_MG_FD_161273 | JGI IMG/M metagenome (GOLD analysis project Ga0190361, IMG submission 161273) | Hydrothermal vent microbial mat bacterial communities from Southern Trench, Guaymas Basin, Mexico - 4872-18-4-5_MG | ecosystem: Environmental > Aquatic > Marine > Hydrothermal vents >...
ACGGGTTCCAGAGGTTAAAATGGCCATTTTTGGCCTTTTACTGTCAAAATTGAGCCAGATACTTTACGGTTTAAATTCTAATTTCCTTAAATCCTGTCTGGAAGAGTATTTTCCAACCTGGCGGAGAGGGTGGGATTCGAACCCACGGAGCACCTTTTAAGGCGCTCAGTTGATTTCGAATCAACCGCTTTCGTCCACTCAGCCACCTCTCCGACCCAAAATCAATCTTTTTAACTTTTCCCCCATTCAATAGACTCTATTTTCAGGCGGGTGAAATACTGACGATGGCCGTATTTACGATGGTAGTTTTTTCGCCGTTTGAATTTGTACACGATAACTTTTCTATTTTTACCCTGCTCCACAACTGTAGCTTTCACTTTGACCTTATCAAGTACAGGATTGCCAACTTCAAGTTCACCGTCTTTTTTAGCCATAAGTACTTTATCCAGCACAACCGTATCCCCCACGTTAAAAGGAAGCTTTTCCACTTTAATACTTTCACCTGGTGCTACCTGATACTGTTTTCCTCCTATCTCAACAATTGCCATCATTATTAATCTCCTTATTTTTATGTCCCCTCTTGCCAGGAAGTTAGGTATTTTTCCTGTTCCGGGGTTAATTTGTCTATTTTAATTCCCATACTATTTAATTTTAAATATGCAACTTCTCTGTCAATCTCCTCCGGGACCCTGTAAACTTGTTTATTTAGATTTTTTCCCTCTTTTACCAGATACTCACAGGAAAGTGCCTGATTGGCAAAACTCATATCCATGACCATAGAAGGGTGCCCTTCGGCTGCTGCCAGATTAACCAGCCTCCCTTGAGCAAGTAAATTTATTCTCCTTCCATCCTTCAGCTTAAATTCTTCAACATTTTTTCGTGTTTTTCTCCTGCTTACAGCTATTTGGGAAAGATCATCTAAATTTACCTCTACATTGAAATGACCTGCATTAGCTACAATTGCACCATCTTTCATTAAAAGAAAGTGCTCCTTTTTAATTACGTCTTTATCACCCGTACTGGTGACAAATATATCTCCCCGGGGACATGCTTCTGTCAAAGGCATCACCCAGAAACCATCCATTACCGCTTCCAGAGCTTTTAGGGGATCTATCTCGCAGATTATCACCCTTGCCCCCATTCCGCGTGCACGCATAGCAATGCCTCTCCCACACCAGCCATAACCACAAACCACAAAAGTTGAACCAGCCAGAAGAAAATTTGTAGCTCTCAATATCCCATCAATGGTGGATTGTCCTGTGCCATACCGGTTATCAAATAAATGCTTGGTTAGGGCATCATTTACCGCTATAATAGGATATTTTAGTTTTCCCTCTCTGGCCAAACTTTTAAGTCTTATAACTCCGGTTGTTGTTTCCTCGGTACCGCCTAAAATTTTATCGGTAAAACCAAATTCCCCGGAGTGAATAGTGGAAACAAGATCTGCCCCGTCATCCATGGTTATATTCGGTTCTATCTCCAGAGTTTTATGAATGTGCTGGTAATAGGTATCTCGATCTTCTCCCCGTATGGCAAAAACTTCTATCTCGAAATCCCTCACCAGAGAAGCTGCCACATCATCCTGAGTAGAAAGAGGATTAGAAGCACAAAGTCTAACATGAGCTCCACCAGCTTTTAGTGTATTCACGAGATTGGCTGTCTCTGATGTGACATGTAAGCAGGCAGCAATTTTGATACCATTTAGCGGTTTTTCTTGAGAAAATCTTTCTCTTATTTTCTCCAAAACCTTCATTTTGGAGCCTGCCCACTCTATCTTTACTTTACCCTCTGCAGAAAATCTTGCATCTCTGATATCTGATTCCATTTTACCCCCCGTAAGAGTAGGTTAAATTATACCAAAATATGTCCCTCTGACAAGCCAGAGTTTTCCAGTCTGGAAAAAAAATCCAGGATGTTTTAAAAGGCCCAATATTATCAACTTGAAAATAGACTTAAGGGACTTTTTATCCATCCCAGAACTTGACCTAAAGGATTTTTTGTTTAACCTGAAAAAAGATAGAAAATGAAGAGGATAGAAAGCTCTATTTTACAAAAAAGAATCCTGGAGATCTTAAAAAAACTGGTGGAGACTCCTACTCCAACAGGAGAGGAGCACAAACTCCACGATTTCCTGACTTCGTTTCTAAGAGAAAAAGGGTTTGATGTGAAAAAGCAGGATGTGCCCGAGTCCTGTCCCAATTTGATAGGAAGAAGAAAAGGCGGTGGATTACTCTTATGTGCTCATATAGACACTTTTCCAGCTTTTGACCATCCTGATCCCTACAAACTTAAATTGGAAGGGGAAAATCTTGTAGGAAGAGGTGTTATTGATCCTAAAGGACAAATAGCTTCTTTACTGGTAGCCATTGAGTATACAGATAGTCCCTGCGAGATAGCCTTTACCTCTGGAGAGGAGGAGAAGGCTCTGGGTTCAAAGTTTTTAAAGGCTACTTCTCCCCAGGGAATAGTCCTTGAGCCAACTGATTTTGTCATATGTCTTTCCCAGGCTGGAGCAATAGAAATAGAAGTTAAAGTTGAAGGAACATCTGCCCATGGATCCTTACCTCAAGAGGGTGAAAATGCCGTTTTAAAAGCCTTTGAGATTTACCGGCGCTTAACAAAAATGCCATTTCTAAAGCAAACTCATCCACATTTCCCCTCAGGGGGATGGGTAAACCTGGGAAAAATTCAGGGAGGAAAAGATGTAATGGTAGTTCCCTATCAATGTAGTTTTCAGGCTGATATTAGTGTGATCCCGGGTGTAAATATTGACCAGGCAGTGCAGGAAGTGAAAAATACAGTAGCAAAAAGTGGAGGATATATTTATTTTAGAGATATCTCACCTCCTATCCAGATAGAAAGCAAACTAAAAGTTGTTAAGCTACTGAAAGAGTCTTTTGAAGCCATAACAGGGAAAAAGGCAAAAATTGGAGGCATACCGAGCTGGACTGATGCAGAGAATCTCTACCAAAAAGGAATTTTCTGCCCGGTTTTTGGAGCTGGTAAGCTTTCCCGAGCTCATTCTAACTATGAATGGGTTTCTCTACGAGAATTAGAGCTTCTCTCCCTTATTTTTATCCACTTCCTTGATCACTGGAACCCATAGATCTTTTTTCATCCTGATCCACTCACCCCAGTTTCCTTTTTCCTGGAAACCGAGTTTTAGATACCAGCTACGGGCAAGCCAGTTATCTTCACCAACCCAAAGAGAAACACTCTTGCACCCTTTCTCTCTTACATATTCCAGGGCCTTATTCAACAGTTTTTTCCCGATACCCTGTCCTTGAAAATCTTTATGAACAACAAGTTCGTGCAATTCACCAGTACTACCCCACTTCCAGTCCTCCCACTCACTATGAAGACAAACAAATCCAACAGGTCTTCCTTTCTTTTCAGCTATCCAGAAACCTCCGGGATCCCCTTCGTAAAGCCACCTCAAGTAATTTCTTATTTTTCTTTCCGAAGTGTAGGCATACTTTACCATCTGATGGTAAGCCGATTTATACACCTGCACTAACTCCGGGAGTTCCTCTTCTTTCACCCTTCTTATTCGTAGGTCGTCTTCCTCATCCATTTTTGAATTTATTCTTATCTTTGAAAAAGATTCTCTAAGTTACATTCTTTCGGGAGCCGAAATACCCAGAATCCCCAGAAGATCCAAAATTGCCAGCTTCACAGCCTGAACAAGGAAAAGCCTTGCCGAAGTCAATTCTCTGTCTTCACCTATAACCTGATGGCGAGTGTAAAAGTAGTGAAAAGAAGAAGCTAACTCTTGCAGGTAAACTGTAAGGTGGTGAGGTTCTAATCTTTCTCCGGCTTCCCGTACTTGATCGGGAAGATAGCTAATCAACCACATAAGTTCTCTTTCCTCAGGTGAAGTTAAAAGATCAAGATTTACCTTTTCATAATTTACAGGAAAAACCCTCTTTTCTTCTGCTTTTTTTAATATACTACAGATCCTGGCATGAGCATACTGAATGTAAAAAACTGGATTTTCGGGAGTTTGTTTTTTGGCAAGTTCCAGATCAAATTCCAGATGGGAATCAGCACTACGAGAAAGGAAAAAAAAGCGAGCCGCATCTTTTCCTACTTCTTCCAGAAGTTCCCTCAGGGAAATAAATTTTCCCTCTCGAGTAGAAGCAGGAACTCTCTTACCTTCTCTTTTTAGACTCACAAGCTGGTAAATTACTATTTTGAGAGCCTCTTCTGGATAACCCAAAGCTCTCACAGCTGAAACAAGCCTCGGCAAATATCCTATGTGGTCAGCTCCCCAAATATCTATAATCTTAAAAAATCCTCTCTTAAATTTATCCTGATGATAGGCAATATCACTTGCAAAATAGGTGTATTCTCCATTCTTTCTTCTTAAAACTCTATCCTCTTTATCTTTTATAATTGCCGAAGTTTTAAACCAGAGGGCACCATCTTTTTCATAGATCAGATTTTTACCTTCAAGTATTGATAAGACTTCAGCCAATTTATTATTTTTATAAAGTTCTGATTCAAAAAACCAGTGGTCAAAACTAACACCGAATTTTTCAAGATCCTCTCTTATCTGACTCAGTATTTCCTCAACAGCAAACCCCGATAATTCCAGGATAATCTTGTCTTCCTCCTCTTGCTGGATAATTCCTCTTTTTTCTTTAAAGATTCTGGCAAGATCGATCAGGTATTCTCCTTTGTAACCATCGTCAGGTATGGCTATTTGCTCTCCCTCCAGTTGTCTAATTCTAATCCAGAGGGATTTAGCTAACTTCTTTATCTGTCCTCCTACATCATTCACATAATACTCTCTTTCAACTTTATAGTTCAGCTTACCAAGATTGTTAGCCAGTGCATCACCCAAAGCCGCTGCACGACCATGTCCTACATGAAGGGGACCGGTGGGATTGGCCGATACGAACTCTACCTGTACTTTCCTTTCCTCTCCCAGAGAAAATCTTGTATAATCTTCTTTTTCTTGAATGATTCTTTTCAAACTTTCTTTCAAGTAGGAAAAGGAGAGAGAAAAATTTATAAAACCGGGTGGAGCGTACTCCACCCGGGAAAATAAATCCTCTTCAGAAAGAGAAGAAATAAGTTCTTCACTTATTTTGGCTGGTGAAGTTTGGCTGACACTGGAAAGTAAAAAAGGAAGGTTGGTTGATAAATCTCCCCATTCTTTTTTCTTTGATCTTTCAATGGAAAAAGAGGAAATTTTTTTTGATAAATCCTCTCCACCAATTTTTTTAACCGTTCTTAAAATTGAATCTCTCACCAGCCATTTTACAGAATTATCCATTTTTAACTCCGCGTTCTAATGGTAACAAACATACTCCACAGACCGTGACGGAGCCTGAGAAGAACAGTCTCTCCTGGTTCAACTTTACTCATGGCAGATTCAAAGTCACTCAAATTTTCAATTCTTTCTCTATTTACTCCTTTTATCACATCTCCCGGAGTTATTCCAACACGGTCTGCAGGACCTCCAGACTCCACTTCAACTATAACAACTCCTTTTTCTTCTTTACCAATTTTATATCGCTCACGAAGTTCCGGAGTGATTTCAGCAACTCTTATCCCGAGAAGCTTTTCTTCAATTTCACCTTTAGCCTCAATTATCTTCTCTGGTTTAGGAGCTGTAACAAGCTCAACTTCTATTCGTTTACCCTCTCTGACCAGAACAATCTTTATTTTTTCACCAATTTCTGTTTTTAAGACAGCTTCTTTTAAGTCAAGAGGTGTCTCAACTGGCTGTCCGTTAACTTCCTGAATAACATCACCTGGTTTTATCCCTGCCTTCTCTGCCGGAGAATCAGAAACAACATCAGCAACCAGCACTCCCTTTTCAACTTCAAACTTCTCTGCCAGTTCTGGAGTTAGCTCCTGCATGTAAATCCCTATCCAGGGCCACTTTATCTCTCCATACTTAACCAGACTCTGAAGGAGTCTTTTAGCCTTGTTTATGGGAATAGCAAAACCTATTCCAATGGAACCTCCTGTGGGAGTTAAAATTGCCGTATTAATACCTATAACTTCCCCATAAATGTTGACAAGAGGTCCACCACTGTTTCCCGGATTGATAGAAGCATCGGTCTGAATCAGATCTGTGTATACCCTGTTTTCTCCTCTTTCTCCTGCCCTTATTGCTCTACCTGTGGCACTTATTACCCCAACAGTTACTGTGGGCTCATACTTTTTATTAAGTTCCGATAGAGCAAATCCAAATGGATTACCCACTGCAATCACCCATTGTCCTACCTGAATGCTATCAGAATCGCCAAGAACAACAGTGGGAAGGCCATTTCCGTCTATCTTTAAAACAGCGATATCGGATTCTGTATCAACCTCAACAATTTTTGCTTTGTAACTTTTGTTGTTGGGAAGAGTCACTATAATTTTATCTCTATTCACGCCATGAATCACATGTTCATTGGTAAGTATATAACCATCTTCATTAATTATCATTCCGGAGCCAAGTCCCCTCTGTTTAAATTCTCTTTGTGGATACTGTTCAAAGAACCTGCGGAAGAACTCGTCAAAATCTTCAAAGGGTGGACCAAAGAACCTTTCGCTGCCAAACCCGGGGACACTTACGGTTCGCTCGGTGCTTATACTTACCACAGCCGGGCTTACTTTTTTAATGGCGTTTATTATTTTACCTTCCAGACTTTCTGGATCTACAGGATGAGGCTTAAGACTTTCCTGAAAGAGGGGGCCTTTTAGTTTAATCTCTGTTATTCCAGGTAAAGAATAAAAGTTCAGTCCAGCTACTATAACAGCTATCCCAAGTATAATAGATAGAAGATAAAATATTCTTTTTGATAATTTTCTCATTTCAATCCTCCGTTTTTCTTATTTTTTATTTTTGACAGTTTTCACAGAAATATGTTCCCCTGCCTCCAATTTTCTTCTTCCTTATTATTGAACCACATCGGGGACAGGTTTGCCCTTCTCTTCCATAAACCTGAAGATGGGGGACAAAGTTTCCTTCCTTTCCATTTAGATCAACATAAGCATCAACGGACGAGCCCCTGTAACGTATGGCTTCCTCCAGTAGTTTCAGTAATTCTCTGTAGACGCTCTCCAATTCTTCATCATTTAACCGGGAAACTTCACGTTCTGGATGAATTTTTGCTCTATAAAGAGCTTCCTGGGAATAAATGTTCCCCACACCCGCTATAACATTTTGATCCATAAGAAGAGGTTTTATCTTACCTCTTTTCCTTTTTAAAATGTCTTTAAACTTTTCTACGGTGAATTCAGGAGAAAGAGGCTCCGGACCCATGTTTTTTATTGCTGGTATTTGGTTTATCTCATCCTGAGAAACAAGATATATGTCAGCAAATCCCCTTATATCAGCAAAAAAGAGAGTACTTCCGTCTTCAAAAATAAAGGCTATACGGGAATATTCAGGCTCTACATCTCTGCTGGAAGAGAAAATCAACCTGCCAGTGAGTTTAAGATGAAAAAGAAGTACATCTGAGGAGTCAAGGTATAACATCAAAAATTTTCCTCTTCTTTGAATATCCTTTATGGTTTTGCCTTCCAGTTTCTTTTTGAATTCTAAAGGTGATACAATTCTGATGTTTTTCTCGTTTTTTATCTCAACTTTCTTTATGCTTTTACCTTTTATTTTTTTTATCATATCCTGCTTTATGGTCTCTACTTCGGGAAGTTCAGGCATCACTTTCTCCTTGTAAGTTAAATAAGGTTTAAATAACCCTTGATCCCTGAGTTTCCTGGGAATCTTTATTTCGTATTATATAAGATGAGGGAAAAAAGGCAACTTCACACTTCATCGCTGTTTAAGTTGTTGCATTTTATTTAGCTTTTTACATTAAAACTGTATTTTAAACTTTTCCTTACGTAACAAGCCAGAAAGAATAAAAGCCCTTCTGGTTCTTCATGTTTTCCAAGTTGGTCTTGGTTTCAGAGTTTTCATTGTTGACTTTTAAAAAAGCTTAATTTTGATAATCTCTGGAAACTCGCTTGACAAAAAAACAACAATGTTAACAATTAATGATGGGTCAAGTCCTCTTTAAAGGAAAACTAACACAGGCTGGGAAGAAGCTAATAGTATAGCATTGCCAAGAGAAAAAGTCGGTTTTGTTTCCACGCATCTTAGACAGCTGTAATCATAAAAACATCCCTTATTTTCAAGAACTTGCAGAGCAAAACCGGTAGGAGTGGCAAATCAGAAAACAAATAGATCTAAAGATAAAGCAAGGAAGGTTCTTTAGAGGAGAAGCATTAAAAGAATTTATCTCAGGAAGTATCTATATATATAAAAGTTTGAATCTTATAACTTAATAGAGGAGGTAGGCTGATGGGTGCTAAAAAAATACTGGCGGCAATGGGTGTAACTGTCATACTTTTGTTAGGCGTAAGTATGGCAGTAGCAGGCACAGTAAAAATTAACTGTCTTTCTTCTCCTGATAATGCTGATGCACTAACTGATTTTGCACAGGAATTTATGAAAAAATATCCTGATATTCAAGTTGAGGTAATTCCTCTGTCCTGGGAAGTTCTTTATCCAAGAATTTTAGCCGATTTTGCTTCTCACGCAGGTGCTTACGATACGATGACATGGGATCTTATGACTGGCGGTGCCTGCTCTCAGGGCTTAGCTGATCTGGAAAAGATAAGAAAGCAATATCCCGAAGTTGTTGACCCAGATTACGATATTGAAGATTTTATTCCCACTGCCTGGCATGTATATGGAATGTGGGGTGAGAAAAATATTGGACTTCCATTCTATGGAGCCACGATGTTTTTCTTTTATCGAAAGGATTACTTTCAACAATTGGGACTACAGGTTCCCACAACATGGGATGAAGTCTTAAAGGCGGCTCGTCTTCTCACCAAAGAATACAATCCTGATTCTCCCAGCAAATACGGAATATCCCTCATGTTCCCTAGAACACATACTTTGTTTTACATGTATCTTAATTGGTTTGGACCTTTAAGAAGAAGCCCCAGTGGTATAGCTAAATTCGGGAAAGTAGACCTTGACTGGGGAGATTATTTCACCCAAGATAAGAAACCTGCTTTTAACTCTCTGGAAGGTGCAAGAGCTCTGGAACTCATGGAAGAACTCATGCGTTATAGCCCTGATCCTTTAGGTTCTGACTATGGCGAGACATTAGAATATTTTGGAAAGGGTCTTGTAGCAATGGTGCCTCAATGGACAGCCTGTATTGCGTCTTGGAAGGGATCTCCTGCTCTTTCTCCTTATTCTGAAAAGGTAGGAGTAACTATTATGCCGGGAGGTCATCCAGTAAGTGGTGGTTGGGGACTTGGAATAAACAACGATACTCCACATAAGAAGGAAGCCTACATGTGGATTCAATTTGCAACGAATAAAAGGCATGATAAACTCCATTGGTTAAAATATAACGTGGGTCCCACTCGCTATTCTACCTGTCAAGACCCTGAAGTTCTAAAAGAGTACCCATGGCTGAAGGATGTGTATATTCCATCTTTGGAACAAGCTTCTCACCGTCCCAGAATACCTGAAGAACCAAAGCTCGAGGATGTCGCAGTAGGAACTCTTTCAGAAATTTTGATGGGACGAAAGCCTGATAAGTTAAAAACTCTTGATGAACTTGCTTCTGAATGGATGAGAATACTTAAAAAATAAGGATCACAAGACCTCCAGGATAGCCATATCCTGGAGGTCTCCAAAAATTAAAAGGTCGACAGTTAGAGGACTTACATGTATACCCGTTTAACTGCTAAAGCTGTTCCTTTTTTTATGGTGCTTCCTCTAATCCTTCTTTTTCTCAGTCTCGCCATGTTTCCGTTTGGTTACATGATTTACATTTCGTTTCATGATTATAATTTAGCAGAAGGTGGCTCTCCAACTTTTATCGGTGTTCAAAATTATCTCGCCATGTTTAGAGATAATGTAGCTCTATCTTCAATTAGGTTTACTCTTCTTCTTGTTTGTACAGCTGTACCCATAGAGCTTGGTCTCGGAATTGCAATAGCACTTTTTATCAGGGGTATAACAGGAGAAAAAGTTATACGGAGTTCCTTACTTCTTCCCATGATGATTCCCTCTGTAGTAGCCGGGATTGCTTGGAAAATGCTCTACAACTATGAGTATGGCCCTATGAATTATTTTTTGTCCTTTTTTGGAATACCTCGAATTTCATGGTTAGGGAACTATACGTTTGCTCAAATTGGCATAATATTGGCTGATGTTTGGCAGTGGACTCCTTTTATCTTTTTAATTCTGTATGCAGGTCTTCAGTCCATTCCCAGGGAACTGGCAGAAGCAGCTAAGGTAGATGGAGCCTCAGAATTTGAGATTACGAGATTTATAGAACTTCCCTTACTTGGTCCACTCATCGGTGTATCTTTAATTATAAGGATCATTGATGTACTTAAAGTATTTGACATAATCTATATGGTTACATGGGGAGGACCAGGTTCTGCTACTCATTCTTTAAGCTACTATATCTACAAAGTAGGGGTATCTTTTGGGTGGGATATTGGCTACGCGGCAGCAATTAGTTTGGTACTCCTGGGTAGCATTGTAGCTTTAACTACATTTTTGATTCGTATGCTTAGGTTGAAAAAATCTTTAGGTTTTGAGTAATAAAATAAAAGAAGTATCAAGATGAGGCAAACAATAAAGAAAGTTGTCAAATACACGGGAGTAGCAGTAATTGCTTTCTTCTTTCTCTTTCCAGTATACTGGCTGGTAATTACCGCTTTCAAATATCCCGAGGAATGGTTTCAGTGGCCACCAATAATAATTCCCATTAATTTGACTTTAGACAACTTTTTTGGTTTAAAAGGAGGCGTGTATGGACATCTTACTACCTCAGTAGCCAATATTACGCCTTACCTTATAAATTCAACCGTGGTCGGAGTGGTTACCGCTTTGGTATCCACAGCAATTGCCGCTTCAGCGGCGTATGCTATATCCAGGTACAAGATAGGAGGTATGAGGTTTGTTTCCTGGATAATATCCATTAGAATGCTTCCACCCATCGCCGCAGCACTTCCTCTTTATATCATATTTATGCGTCTTCATCTTCTCAATACTTGGTGGGCGCTAATTCTATCTTACCTTTTATTGACCACCCCTCTTAGCTGCTGGATTTTACTGACCTTCTTTAACGAAATCCCCAGAGAAATGGATGAAGTTGCCCAGGTAGATGGATGTAGTCCTTTTAAAGCGTTTGTCTATGTCATTTTGCCTTTATCTGCTCCCGGTCTCGCTGCAGTAGCAACTCTTTCCTTTATTGCGTGCTGGGGTGAATTTTTACTTGCTCTTATTCTTACCAGTAATCAGCAAGCCCAGACTCTGCCCATTTTTTTAGGCCGATACATAACAGGATGGCGAATTGCATGGGGTCCGTTATCTGCAGCAGGAATAATTAATATGGTTCCGGTTATTATCTTTAGTTTAATTATGCAACGCTACCTTATTAGAGGTCTTACTTTCGGTGCTGTTAAAGGGTGAAATATTTTCTTAATGGACGAATGCTTTTAAAAATAAAAAAACTTACTGAACATCCTTGCTTACATAACAGGAATGAATTAAGCTTTTTTAACCTTCA
>Ga0190361_1000892_pt1 | contig 11529 bp, 12 predicted proteins | sample 48721845_MG_FD_161273 | JGI IMG/M metagenome (GOLD analysis project Ga0190361, IMG submission 161273) | Hydrothermal vent microbial mat bacterial communities from Southern Trench, Guaymas Basin, Mexico - 4872-18-4-5_MG | ecosystem: Environmental > Aquatic > Marine > Hydrothermal vents >...
AATAGCTACGCTTGAAAGCCAAAAGGAGAATGAAATGCAGAAAGCTTTTGAAATAGGCAAGACGTCAGCAACTGGAAGCTTCCAGTTATTCGTGGGCGCGGCAGCTTCAACGATAATTAGGGCGGTTGGCACCATAATTCTTGCGAGGCTTATAACGCAGGCGGAGTACGGCTTATATTCTGTAGCATTAATCCCGTCGTATATGGCTATGCTTTTTAGGGATTGGGGAGTCAATTCGGCGGTAACTAGATATACGGCTAGCTTAAAAGCTCAGAAAAGTGAGGAAAAAGCTTACGAGATAATAAAAGCGGGCTTAATATTTGAAGTAGTTACGGGGCTTGTTCTTTCGTTAATTCTTATTTCCATTTCGAATTTCATAGCCTCCGGGGTGTTTAATCGTCCTGAGTCTGGGCTGCTTATAGCGATTGCTTCAGTTACTGTGTTTGCAGGAGCCTTGCAAACTGCGGCGCAATCGGCGTTTGTAGGCTTTGAAAGAATGGAGCTAAATAGTTTGACAAACGTGTGTCAGGCTATAGTGAAAAGTGTTACTGCGCCGCTTCTCGTTTTGGTGGGTTTTGGCGCGTTAGGAGCCACTCTCGGATATACTATATCGTTCATAGCCTCGGCCATCATAGCTCTAATAGTGCTTTATTTAACCATAATTAGAAAAATAAAGGGCAGGAGTTCAGAAAGTTCAGGTACAGCGAAAACTTTGAAAGAAATGCTTCGTTATGGGGTTCCACTCTCAATTTCTTCAATTATAGGCGGGTTTCTTATACAATTTTACGCTTTTCTAATGGCTATTTACTGCACGGACGTCGCCATAGGAAATTATCAAGTGGCAACCCAGTTCACGACTATAGTGGCATTTTTCACAATACCCATATCGACCGTATTATTCCCGGCTTTTTCGAAAATAAATCCACATAACGAAAATGGGCTGCTTCAAATAGTTTTTACATCTTCAGTAAAATATACGTCGCTAATTCTTGTTCCTGTGACCATGGCGTTAATGATACTATCAAAACCCATGGTGGGTACGCTGTTCGGTGAAAAGTGGACTCAAGCGCCGCTCTTCCTAACTCTATACATAATAGACAATTTGTTTGTTATACTGGGAAGCTTAACTCTCGGAAGCTTGCTTGCAGGCATTGGAGAAACGAAGATGCAAATGGAACTAAGTTTAATAACTTTAGCGATAGGAATCCCGTTGTCGCTAGTTTTCATACCGTCAATGGGAATAATAGGACTTATAGTTACAACTATAATAGCCAGCAAACCAAGCTTAGCAGTAGGTCTACACTGGGCCAGAAAGAAATATGCGGTAAAAATGGACATAAAATCTTCAATGAGAATTCTCATAGCATCCACCATAGCGGCCATAGTAACTCTTCTTGCCATAAACTTCATTGCGTACGCAGATTGGGTGGAGCTTGGTGTGGGAATTTTTGTATTTTCTGTGACCTATCTAATAGCGGCGCCAACTCTAGGGGCAATAAACAAGAGCGACATAAATAACCTAAAAATAATGTTTTCAGGATTGGGGATTATCTCAAAAATAATAAACATTCCACTAAATGTTATGGAGAGACTTCCAAATCTGACTTAATTAGGTAATTATAGACCATTAAAGTTTGAAGGTCGTGGCACGATGGAACAAAATTTGCTTATTAACCGAAGCTTTATTAGGATATAAATTAAATGTCTCATGGTACATATTAAATGAAATTTTCTTATCAGTTCCCAGTTGAGTTTATTCAGCGTTACAAGAAGACGATTCTTTTGATAATTGCAGTTGTATTGATTACTATTCTTCTACAGACGCTAATTTCGATGTGGCTTAGTAGAAGTAACACTATTCGTCTTCCAAGCTTTGGAACAATATATACGCTTCACGTTGAAGCCTATGGAGGCGACCTACAAGAGGCGGATGGTAGGAAGTTTATAGATTGGGGAACAGTTTACCCGGGGATCGTGGTGAATAGAACATTTACCGTGAGAAGTGAAAGTAACGTTGACGCAAAATTAATTATAAGAGCAATTAACTGGATCTTCAACAACTCACAGGGAGAAATCGTTAAGGGTCCGACCAACGAAACGAGCTACATAGCTCTTACTGCAAGCTTAAATGAAACCTTGATAACTTCCAATCAAAGCTTAGAAGTTACATTAACGCTTGTAGTCCCGAACTCCAGTGATTTCATAGATTTCCTTATTGAGAATGACATTACAACTTTCAGTTTTGACATATACGTTTATTTACGTTAATTAACGGAAAGCGAATAAACAGTAGATATAAATTTTAAGTTTAAATGGCTCAAAATTGCTTTAAATCCTTCATAATATTATTTTCTAGAAAAAATTTCATGTTTTCTATACCTATTTTCCTTATCGATTTAAGTTTTAGTTTTTCAGTTAAAAGATAGGTGAAGGGAGAATTCCGGTGGAACATTCAGTTATCTCAGTAGTTGTTCCAGCATATAACGAAGAGAAAACCATAGGTGAGATCCTCTCAAAAACGATGCAGGTAATGGAGAATTTTGGGAACCCTTACGAGATAATAGTTGTTGATGACGGATCAACAGACAAAACAAGAGAAGCTGCATCAAGCTACAAGGTAACTGTACTGTCAAACGGGACAAACAAAGGAAAAGGATATGCTTTAAGAAAGGGATTTAAGCACGCGAGAGGCCAAATAATTGTAACTCTAGATGCGGACGGATCACATGATCCGAAAGAAATACCAAAACTAATAGAGCCATTATATAACGGTGCAGATATAACTGCCGGCTCAAGATTTCTGGGAAATGGGAAAAACTCAACGACGAAGTTGAACAAGTTAGGTAATAAGATAATAAATGCCATAATAATGACGCTGACAGGAAGATATGTTACCGATAGCCAAACCGGATTTAGAGCCATCAAAAGAGAGGTTTTGGAAAGATTAAACCTAAATTCTGAAAGATATGAAATCGAGACAGAACTAACTGTGAAGGGCCTAAAAAACGGCTTTAGATACGTAGAAGTACCAATAGACTGTAAGAAGAGAAGATATCATTATTCAAAGCTAAGACTCATAGTAGACAGCGCGAAAATCTTAGAGACTATACTTAGAGCCAAATTTACAAAATAAGATAATAGGAATTTAGCCCTTTAGTAATCCGCTTATTAACAAGGATCAGAAATGGATAATTAATGTAATTTTTCTAGATGAACCTTACATATGTGTTTATAAACTTTCTTTCTAAATTTAAGGATGGTTGCAGAGTCCATGAATTCAATAATTACTCGCGCCGGCCTTGCAGTATTTGCTTTAACATTTTTGGCGTTTTTTATAGTTAATTCTGCGTATGCCGCTGTTCAAAGCATCAATTTACCTTCCGAAAAAGTATCTCTAACTATCCAGTATCCCTCACCTCAATGTTACTACTACATATGGTTGAGTGATGTACCTCCTGATTATCATGTTTCAAATGGAAGATATATTGGATGGTGCGTTGATGAGCATCACTATATTTACAATGGCAGAACCTACCGAGCAAGAATGTACTCCAGTTATGATCCAGCGAACCCTCACCCCGATGAAGACTGGGACATGGTCAACTATATACTAAACAATAAACAGGGAACTTGGGAAGATGTCCAAGATGCGATATGGTTTTTCGTGGATGGAGGAAGATATCCTAACAGCACAGCGGCACGGGCAATGGTAGATGATGCATTAGCAAATGGCGAAGGATTTGTTCCAGGGCCTGGACAGACATTGGCTGTAATCCTATACATTGATGGTAATACCCAGATTCCAATAATAGAAGTTACTGTTCCTATTGAAAATGTTGTACCGCAATATCCGCTTGGTACCGTCATGGGTTTAGTAGTTTTAATGGCGGCTTTTGGAGTTTTCGGGTATAAAAGGAAAATTTTCCACCTTTAAACAATTCTCCTAATTCTCAATCGGTCGAGAAAATTATGTTAAAAATAAGAGCACTAGCTGTTCAAAGTTTTCGAACGCTCAAGGAAAGTTACAGCTATATTCTTTCAGCGGTCTTGATCTTTGCCACTATTTTCATTGTTTATGGAAATGACCTCCAAATGCTGGTTAATGAAGCCCTTAGCAATGAGGCGTTTACTCATATTCTCCTAGTTCCGTTCTTCGCCGGATTTCTTTATTATTTGAAGATAAAAATGGTTAAGGCTTCTGTTTTCCTAGAAAAGTTGAGGAAAAAAGCTAAGGTTAAACATATAAATGAACTTATGGGAGTTATAATTTGTCTAATTGCCTTTCTAATTTATTGGTATGGCTCCCATACCTTCTATCCTCTTAGGCATCATATCTTTTCATTGCCAATTTTCGCCATTGGGGTAATTCTCATAATTTTTAACTTGAAAACCGCAGTAATCTTATTGCTTCCAACGCTTTTTCTCTTCTTCTTGGTTCCGCCTCCCATGGAGTTTTTGTATTCTGTGGGCGGCTTTGTGGCGAATTTTGAAACTCAGATCGTTTACGTATTGTCAAAAGCTTTTGGTTTGCCAGTTCAGCTGTCCTCAACTTATGGTCCGCCCATAATTCAGCTTACAACAACCTCGTATGGTGGGTCCGCCCATTTCGCTGTGGACTTACCATGCTCTGGAGTTTATTCCCTAATAACATTTGTAGTGTTTGCAACATTTCTCATAGCCATTTCAAAAGCTTCCATCGCAAGACGACTATTAATTTTCCCAGTAGGTTTTCTCACCTTTGAAGCCTTAAACATAGCCAGAATAGTCTCAATAATTTCTATTGCCTACTTCTTAGGCGAAGAAATAGCGATGGTCTTCTTCCATTCGGCGGCTGGCCTAATCCTAACTTTTGTCGGAATGCTACTTATCCTAATTGTTTCAGAGAAAATCTTAAAAATCCAAGTGTTCTCCAAACCACAACATAATTTATGTCCAAAATGCAATACGAATCGCCGCAGCGGAGAGATTTTCTGTTCAAGCTGTGGAGGATTTTTAGATACTCTCCAAAATAGGGTTTCACCCAAGACACTAGCGAAAATTCTTCTTCTACTCTCAGCATGCACCCTTCTAACCTTTAGCATTAACGCCCCTACGTTCGCCATTGCTAAAGACTCGATCAAAGTTGGACCAACAGTAACACCTGAGAACTCGATAGACATTCTTCCAGAGGTGGAAGGCTATAGGCTCAGCTTTCTCTATCGAGACATTAATTATGAAAGGGTAGCTGGTCAGGACGCCGCGCTTGTATATGCATACTTTCCAGTTAACTATTCTAATCCAACAATTTTCGTTTCGATTAACGTTGCAAGCAGCCTTTCAAACCTCCACAGCTGGGAAGTATGTCTAATAACCTGGCAGACAGCCCATGGCCGTTACCCTTTAGTGGATGTCTTAAGCTCAGAGGAAAAGCAAATTTTAGAGGAACCGCCAATAATTGCTCGTTATTTGGCCTTTAAAACTCCACAGAACTATACGCAGCTAACCCTATACTGGTTTGAAAGAGCTCCCTTCGAAACTGTAATTGTGGAATTCAAATATGTTAGGATAAGTCTGATAATCATCACGTATGAAAATTCCAACTATGATGAGTTTAAGGATGAACTGCTAAATTTCGGAGAAAAGATAGCCTCTTACTGGGAACCCCTAAAAACTCAGTCGCTCATCTCGCTTGGCGTTTCAGCTCTGCAGCTGCTGCTGATCTTTTCAATAGCTTTAACCCTATTCATTAAAATATCTCAATATATCTATGAAACTACAAAAAGGAGGAGAAATTTGAAAATCTTTAGGAGAACAGCCTCAAAAGAGGATAAGCTTATTCTGGATGTATTATCTGAATTGGCTAAAGAAAATAGGAGCATTGGAACTAAGGAGATAGCAAATGCTTTAAGGAGAAAAGGAAAGTTCATGAAAACCAGTAGGTTAATTGAAAAGTTGGAGTATTTAGAGGAGTATGGCTTTGTGAAGAGGGAAGTTGTTTCGGTTGATAACATTCCACGGTTAATATGGAAATTTTACTCCTAATTTAAACTATGGAAACTTTATAAAGTCATATTCACAATTGTGTGTTGAAAAAATGAGCTCAAAAAAAGAGAAGGAAGCAGAAATACGCACCACTAAATATTTATTTGAACAAATAAGAGAGTTACAATTACAAGTTGAAAGTTTAAAGTCTGAACTCAAGAATATAAACCGTATTCCCTCAGGAAAAATTGGTATAGCCTTCATAGTTCCAGGCGTAGCGGCGCTTATCTTTTCCATACTCGAGGATTCCCAGATTCTAGCCTTCATAGGTTTAGGCTTAACGTTTTGGGGCGCTCTGTTCCTCTTCATAAAGCCAGTAAGATACGTTAAAGGCGAACTATTACACTCAACCTCACTTTCATCATATTTAACTGTTGACAGAATAATTAAGGACTTAAAATTTAAGGGAAAAAGCTACTACATTCCACCCTATCCTAAAGATGTCTACCTCCCGGAGTACCTGAAAGGACTTAAGGAAATGACAGTCTTCATTTCAGCTAGTAGGGGCTCAAGTATACCATCAATAGAAGAGATGGCAAAAAGCAAATTTCTGTTAAAGAACCCTAATGGCATATGCATTTCGCCGCCTGGACTTGGACTTCTCATACAATTTGAAAGAGAGCTAGGAACAGATCTAACTAAAATGGACCTAGACTCTTTTCTGGAAGCCCTCCCCCCACTTATCACAGAAAATATCCACTTAGCTAAACAAGCGGATATTAAGAGAAAAAATGGAAAACTGATGTTAAGGATGTTCAACTCGATTTATAGTGACTTGTATACTAAAGAAAAACTGAAAAGCGTTTATCTGTTGGGTTGTCCTCTCGTAAGCGCCATTGCATGCGCCATTGCTAAGTCGAGCGGAAAAGTAGTTACCATAGATAAGAGCAAAGTTTCACTAGATAGCCAGTTAATCGAAGTATGGTATAATCTTATAGGGTGATTAAATTAAGGTTTCCACTTTCAATGTCCGACATAAGCTTGTGGCTGGCTGTAACAGCGATAATCCTGCTCATTACCTCAGAACTTCTATTTACTGCAACAGAGTACGCCGGAAAAATTGTTATAGAAAAGAAGAGACTCAGACTAGTAGCATTAGCTTTAGGACTAGGTTTTCTGATAACCGTTATAATACGTGTTTTCCAGCCATTTTAAATTTAAGGTGATATCAACCGGAAAAACCTGCAAGTTTGATTTTCGCTCTGCTATCCAACTTAACACCACCCCAAACGTATTACCATAAAATGTAAACTAGTTTTCTCTTCATACAGCCATTCTTCGTTCGGCTTATCTGCGTGCATTTACGAGCACGCAGCCGGACGATGCCTAAAATAAAGTAGGAAGAATCGACTAGGATGACTCTGTTCCGATTATCACCAAATCGAAAGAGAAACTGCTTATGTCGCTGACATTTTCATCAACAGCTAATGAAAGCGTAACTTGAATTACTTGACCTCCATTAACAATGGCACCCTCTGCATTCCAACTAAAAGTTATGTAATTTTGGGCTTCTGGAGGACTCCAGCCCGTAATGTTGTATGAGAGTGTCATAGGAACAGTGCTGTTATTCTTTATGTAGACTGTAAGGTTCTTGGTGTCCCCGGGCTGTATGTAACCCCAATCAATTGTTGACGTTCGGTTTGTACATTCAGCGTCGAAATATACCTCTACCCCAATTGCTTCAATGTATCCTGTATTCCTTACTGTAAAACTTTTTGAAAGGATACCATAGACAAGGAAGGCTGCACTGAAGGCTAAGACTAGGAGTATAATGGTTATTGATTTATATGCGGTTGTTTTATCTATAGACATTTCGATCACGTAAATCGTGAGACAAACGATTTAATAAATCTTCTCGTTTAACAGCGCAACAAAAATACATTAAATAAAAATTTTACTCCTCTCCTTGACAAAGGAGACCAATGGACACCGTAGGTGCAAGTTTGGATGCTCATCATAATTGTTATTTATACAGAAAACTGAGAGACTAACACACGTTTCAGTAGCACATTCAATTAAGCCAGAAATTGAGAATATAAATATATAGACGAAAGCTCCATTGAGTCTTAACGCGGATTAATGATGGAGGGTATAAATCGTACGCTGTCGGTCATCTGTCGACTGGCTACTTGATCGGAAAGTTACTATCAAATGTATTAAAGACAGATTTAGATCTTCCATTAATTTTTACTTTATCAGTCATCTCAGATGTTGATCTTCTAATTCCCTTCATTGAACATAGAGGCCCAACTCACTCAGTTTTGGCAATTATTTTGATCTTTCTTCCTCTGCTTACTTTGTATAGAAAAAGGGCAATTCCATACTTGTTAGCCACTATTCAGCATCCAATTTTAGGCGATTTCTTCTCTGGAGGAAAAATTCAATTATTTTGGCCTTTAACAACAGGTTATTACGGCATAGAAGTAGGAATAAAAAATCCAATAAACATAATTGCTGAGCTAATTTCATTCACAATAGCAATCTTAGTTATGTTCAGATCCAGAGACCATACTAAACTATTATCGAGTAAAAATTCATTGATATTGGCTATCCCCCTTTTCACCTTAATTTCGCCGACATTTCTGAAGTTCCCATTAGAAGTTCCTATTTTGCTTATTCCACCACACCTGATACTAATTATCCTACTAGCGGCATCGGTTATTACTGGACTAAAAAGAAAATTTCTCCATACAAATATGCCAAACTGTTCGTAGCATTGACACTTATGAGGTTAGAATTATCTTTAGGCAATCTTATAGACCTTATCGTTTTCTCTTACTCTGTCTTTAACTTTTAATCCGATTATTTGGCCTGCTTCGGCGCTTTCAATGTTTTTGTGCTCTATCTGCATAGATTCGACGGTTTGCTCAAAATTTGTTGTTGCTCCTTTAATTAGTATTTTGTCGCCTATGCTGAGTGGGGCCTTTAATTCGACTATTGCAACGCTTATTTTCGGGTAGAAATGCGTGACCCTGCCAACTTCGATAAGTTCTTCATTCAAACATTTCACCACTTTCTAATTTGCTTCATTTACAGATATATTCTTTGGTTAAAATAAAATGGAGAAGAGGGTTATTTTATTGGCTTAAAGTACTTTATGTCGGTGATTGTTCCTGTTCTTTCTGGCTGAGGCTTAAAGACGGCTTCAACTGGCATGCCTATTTCTACTTCTTCTGGCTTTACCTCGCCTAGTTTGTGGATTAGTCCGCCGAATTTTCCTTCAAATTTTATGAATGCATAGATTACTGGTTTTTCAAGCTTTTTGCCGTGCTCATCTAAGTATGCAACTGTATAGGTGTAGACTTTCCCTCTTGTCCCAACGTCAACCCATTCTTCGAGTTTTTCGAAGCATTCTTCGCAGTAAAGCTTCGGTGGAACGTATATTCTTCCGCATTTCCTGCATTTGGTTCCCATTATTCTTCCGTTTTCCTTGATTTCCTTGAAGAATCGTTCGCCTGCGATTCCAAGCGTGTAGGCGTATTCTGGTTCCATGTGGCCGTGCCAGTGCCTAAGCTTAAGCGGGTTAGTAATATGATCGGTTGACATTTACATTTCTCCCTCCCTTATTGGCTTGAAGTACTTTATGTCTGTGATTGCGCCTTCTCGCTGTTCAGGCGGTTTCCAAACAGCCTTAACTCTCATTCCAAACTTAACTTCTTCTGGCTTTACCTCACCTAGCACGTGGAGAATTCCAACTCCGGGAGAAGCGCCGTCAAGCTCTATAACCGCAACTATGGTTGGTTCTTTAACTCTTGAAGCATCAGCCGCGATATAGGAAATTGAGTATGTGTTCACTCTGCCTGTATCTTTCACGTAAGTGTAGCCGTCTATTGGTTTAAAGCACATTTCACAGAAAACTCGTGGCGGAACAACTATTCTGTTACATTTTTTACATACACTCGCTAGAATTCGGCCGTTTTTTAGCTCGTTTAGGAATCTGCTCATGGCTATGCCTGCACTCCACGCGTATTTGGCCTCTGGCTTATACTTGATAAGTGGGGCAAGCCCAGCCCTTAAATCAGCCGTCTTTATTCTTTCGCCCGGATACTCCTTAATTTTCTCACTCATCCACATCTCCTCCTAACTTCTCATGATGATTACAGAGCCATACTGCATTAGGTCGCCCCACGCCTGCGCAAGTCCCGTTCTGGGATCTCCTGGAACCTGCCTCTTTCCAGCTTCTCCCCTTAACTGCCAAAAGATTTCGCATACCTTCATCATTCCAGCAGCCGCTATTGGATTTCCAACGCCAAGCAGTCCGCCGGATGGATTTATTGGCAAGTCGCCGTCTCGTTCTGTTACGCCTTCTACTGTAAGTTTGGGCGCTTCACCTTTCTTGCATAGCCTTAATCCTTCCATGTGATGAAGCTCCTTGTAATCGAATGGGTCATAAACTTCTGCTACGTCGATTTCTTTTGGCGGATTCTTTATTCCAGCCATCTTATATGCCATTTTTGCGGCGCATTCCACGTATTTTGGATAGTATAGGTCTCGGTTTGTCCAGTAGGTTGAGTCTATTGCCCATCCTACGCCGTCTATCCAGACTGGATTATCGGTTAGTTGTCTGGCTACATGCTCAGAAGCCAAAACTATGGCTGCTGCGCCGTCACTTGTCGGGCTGATGTCCAATCGCTGAACAGGCCAACAAAGCACTTCAGAGTTTAGAACATCCTCAACTGTTATTTTTGCTGGAAGCTGGGCGCACGGGTGATCTAGGGCGTTTCTCTTGTTCTTGACGGCTACTTGAGCTATTTCCTCCTTCTTTATCCCATGAACATGCATATAGCGATGCATTTCCAATGCGAAAATCCAAATTAAAGTTACGCCGAGAGGTCTAGCCATTATCGGGTCGAATATCGTGTGGAAGGCATAGGCGGGGTGTGGGAAGCAACTTGACATTTTCTCTTCTGCTACAGCTAGGCATGTATCGAATAAGCCGGAAGCTACGTGCCACCATCCTGCATTTGCTGTGAATACGCCGGTGCCGCCGCCTACGTAGACACGCATGTAGGGCTTCTTTCTTGCTCCGGCTCCGTCAGCTAGGTATTCGCCCTTCATGTGTACTCCATCGAATGCGTCGGGGGCTGTTCCGAGAACAACAGCGTCAATGTCGCGGAGCTCTAGTCCGGCTTGTTCAAGCGCCATTTTTGAGGCTTCCCAGGCAAGCTCTTTCCCAGTTTCTTTTAGGTTTCTTCTGAAAAGTGTCATTCCAGCCCCAATAACTGCAACTCTTCTTTTGCCGAACATTTATTCTCCCTCCTTTTCGCTGCTTAAAACTGCAACTGCGCTTGTCGCTGTTGGTATTCCACGCCAAGTGTGGATAACGCATGTTTCAATGTTTTCTAGCTGTCTTTTTCCGGCTTGGCCTCTAAGCTGTAGGAAGGCCTCAAGCAGTCTTTGGGTTCCGGAGGCTTCTAGTGCGTAGCCCATGCCAAGCATTCCGCCTGAGGGGTTGACTGGAAGCTCTCCGTCTAGGCTTGTTACGCCTTCTTCCACCAATTGACCTGC